>WNFM01350211.1_pt2 | contig 57673 bp, 63 predicted proteins | sample 5400271 | NCBI WGS metagenome assembly WNFM01 (sample SAMN13153352, study PRJNA577476) | soil metagenome | isolation source: 60 cm saprolite on Douglas fir-dominated hillslope | place: USA:California | collected 2013-09-17
CGGGCCGCTACGTGCGCCGCGTCGTGAAGCTCGGGCCGGCGAGCGACGGCGTGCAGGTCGTGCTCGCGGGTCTCGAGCCCGCCGAGAAGGTCGTCGTCGACGGCAACCTGCTGCTTGAAAAAATCCTTGCCTCCAGGGACTAGGGAGCCTCGCGAAGTGCTCGCGCCATGATCAAGCGCATCGTTTCGTTCGCGCTCTACCAGCCGCTCTTCGTGGTCCTCGCGGTGATCCTGTTCGTCGGCGCAGGCGCCTTCGCCTTCAAGAATCTCCCGGTCGAGGCGTTTCCGGACGTCACGGACACGCAAGTGACGGTCATCGCGCTGCAGCCCGGCCTCGCCGCGGAGGAAGTCGAGAAACAGGTCACGGTTCCGCTCGAGGTGGCGCTCTCGGGGCTGCCGGGCGCGGTACGCATGTTCTCGCACACCCAGTTCGGACTGTCGTTCGTCATCATCACCTTCGACGATCGCTACAACGGCTACTTTGCGCGCCAGCAGGTCGTCGAGCGGCTGCGCGAAGTCGATCTGCCCGACGGCGTGCGCGCCGAGCTCGCGCCGTTCTCGACCGCGATCGGCGAGATCTACCGCTACCGGATGAAGGGCGACGGCGTGTCGGCGCGCGAGCTGCGCACGTACCAGGACTGGACGGTTTCGCGCCAGCTGCGGCTGGTCCCCGGCGTGGCCGACGTCGTGAGCCTGGGTGGCCTGATCAAGCAATACGAGGTGCGCCCGGACCTCGCGCGGCTGCGCGACTACAAGGTCACGCTGGCGCAGCTCTCGCAGGCGATCCAGCGCGGCAACGCCAACGCCGGCGGCAGCTACGTCGAGCAGGGACGCCAGCAGTACCTGATCCGCGGCATCGGCCTGTTCACCGGAGCCGAGGACATCGAGAACGTGGTGGTCGCCGAGCGCGGCGGCACGCCGATCCTGGTAAAGCAGCTCGCGCGCGTCACGATCGGGTCGGTGCCGCGCCAGGGTGTGGCCGGCCAGGATGACGAAGACGACGTGGTCACCGGCGTGGTCCTCATGCGCCGCGGCGAGAACCCCGCCGAGGTGCTGAAGCTGGTGCGCGCCAAGATCGACATCCTCAACGACACCGGGCTGCCCGGCGGCGTGAAGGTCGTGCCGATCTACGACCGCACCTGGCTGATCGGCAAGACGCTCACCACCGTGTTCACCAACCTGACCGAGGGCGCGCTGCTGGTCTCGCTCGTGCTCTGGTTATTCCTGGGAAATGTCAGGGCGGCGGCCATCGTCGCCGTCACCATCCCGCTTGCGCTGCTCGCCACCTTCCTCGGCCTGACCTGGGTGGGCATCCCGGCCAACCTGCTGTCGCTCGGCGCCATGGACTTCGGCATCATCGTCGACGGCGCCGTGATCGTGGTGGAGAACATCTTCCGCCGCCTCACCGAGGAGAGCCACGCCCACCACAAGCTCGACGATCGCTCGCGCAGGCAGGTGATCCTCGAAGCGGCGGTGGAAGTGGGGCGGCCGACGCTGTTCTCGATGCTGATCATCATCGCCGCGCACATTCCGATCTTCACCCTGCAGCGCCACGAGGGACGCATCTTCGCGCCGATGGCCTATTCCGTGGTCTCGGCGCTGGTCGGCGCGCTGATCCTGTCGCTCACGCTGGTGCCGCTGCTGTGCGCGGTGATGCTGAAGAAGAAGCTGCCCGAGGAGGACAACGCGCTGGTGCGCTTCGCCAAGCGCGTCTACGCCCCGGCGCTCGCCTGGGCGCTTGCCCACCCGCGGCGCATCCTGGCCGCCGCGGTGGTGGCGCTGGCCGCGAGCCTCGCGCTGGTACCGCGTCTGGGCAGCGAGTTCCTGCCGGAGCTGAACGAGGGCGCGGTGTGGGTCAACGTCTTCCTGCCGACCAGCGTCTCGGTGACCGAGGCGCAGCAGCTCAATCGCCGCATCCGCGACGCCATCCGCAAGACCCCCGAGGTGGCGAGCGTGACTTCCAAGGCCGGCCGGCCCGAGGACGGCACCGACCCGAAGCTCATCAACATGTCGGAGTTCCTGGTCGACATCAAGCCCGACTCCGAGTGGCGCAAGGGCATCGACAAGGCGGCGCTGCTGCGCGAGATGGAAGCCGAAGTGACCAAGATCCCGGGTATCGAGGTGGCCTTCTCGCAGCCGATCCGCGACAACGTGCTCGAATCGATCTCGCAGATCGACGGCCAGATCGTCATCAAAGTGTTTGGCGACGACCTCGACACGCTGCGCACCCAGGCCGAGGGGGTCCTGCGGCAAGTCGCGACCGTGCAGGGCGTGACGCGCGCTTTCGTCGACCGGCTGGGAGAATTGCCGCAGATCCAAGTCAAGGTCGACCGGGCGCGCGCGGGGCGCTACGGCCTCAACGTCGCCGACGTGCAGGACGTAATCGAGAGTGCGCTCGGCGGCAAGCAGGTGACGCAGATGTGGGAGGGTGAGCAGCGCTTCGGCGTGGCGGTGCGTCTGGACGAGCAGGAGCGAACGCTGACGCGCATGCAGGGCTTGCTGGTGTCCACGGCTGACGGTGCCTACGTGCCGCTCTCCGAAATTGCCACCTTCCGCCTGGTTGGCGGCATGATGAATATCGCGCGCGAGAACGGCAAGCGCGTGCTGGCCATCGGTGTCTTCATCCGCGATCGCGACATGGGCAGCGTGGTGGCCGACATGCAGGCGCGCGTGGCCGCCGGCGTCAAGCTGCCCGAGGGCTACAGCATCACCTGGTCGGGAGAGTTCGAGAACCAGGAGCGCGCCATGGCGCGCCTGTCGATCATCGTGCCGATCTCGATCCTGATCATCTTCCTGCTGCTGTTCGACGCCTTCAAGTCCTTCCCCAGCGCGCTAGTGATCATCGCCAACGTGCCGTTCTCGGTGATCGGCGGCATCCTGGCGCTCTGGATCACCGGCATCTACCTCTCGGTGTCGGCGGCCATCGGCTTCATCGCGCTGTTCGGCCAGGCGGTGCTGAACGGCGTGGTGATGGTGACGCTGATCAACGACCTGCGAAAAGGCGGCGCCACGCTTGAGGGCGCGGTGAGCGACGGCGCCATGACGCGGTTGCGCACCGTGCTGATGACGGCGATGCTGGCGAGCTTCGGCCTGCTGCCGATGGCGCTTTCCACCGGCATCGGCGCGGAGACGCAGAAGCCGCTGGCGGTGGTGGTGATCGGCGGCCTGGTGACCGCCACGCTGCTGGTGCTGTTCGTGCTGCCGGTGCTCTACGTGCTGGTGTCGCGGCGCTTCGGCGACATCACCGGAAGTGATACTGAAAGCGCGCCTGGAGAAAATTGATGCCGGGATTCGGATCGCGGATGCCGGCGTTGGAGAGGTGCTGCAGGCGCAGGCCCAGGTCGTAACGGCCGCCCGGGCCGAAGCGCACGCCGACGCCGACGTGGTCGCCGAACTGGAAGCGCGTGCTGAAGTCGCGCGTGCTGGAGATGTGCGCATTGGAGAGGTAGTGGAAGCCGATGGCCGCCTCGAGGTAGGGTGAGCCGCCCGCCGCCCGCTCGTAGCGAAAGGTGGGCGTGAAGCCGTAATCCCACACCGTGTTCGGGCCGCCGTTCCACGCGCCGACCGAGGCGTCCCAGTAGCCGCCGAGGCGCCAGGCGCCGTCGTCGAACCACTGGCGCTGCCAGTCCCACTGCGCGCCCACGCGCGCCATGTGCACGCCGGCATTGCCAGTGCCGGCTTCGACCGACACGCCGTCGACGGCATGCGTGGAAAATGTAAAAGATAAAAGAATTAAGAACAGAATCTTTTTCATGACGAGGCGCACATTAACATAGCGAAATGTCCACCAAGTACGTTTACACCATGCGGCGCGTGGCCAAGACGGTCGCGCCCAAGCGCAGCATCCTGAAGAACATCTCGCTCAATTTCTACCCGGGCGCGAAGATCGGCGTGCTCGGCCTGAACGGCGCCGGCAAGTCCTCGCTCCTGCGCATCATGGCGGGCGTCGACGACAACTTCGAGGGCGAGGTGGTCCGGATGCCGGGAATCAAAGTGGGTTTTCTGGAGCAAGAACCCCAGTTGCCCAAGGACAAGACCGTTCGCGAAGCGGTCGAGGAGTCCCGGGGCGACACCGCCGCGGCGAAGAAACGCCTTGAGGAGGTGTACGCGGCTTACTCAGAGCCGAACGCGGACTTCGAGAAGCTCGCCGAGGAGCAGGCGAAGCTTGAGGCGCTGGTCAACGCCGGCGGCGCCGATGAGCTGGAAGTGGCCGCGGATGCGCTGCGGCTTCCTGATTGGGATTCCCCTATAAATGTTCTCTCAGGAGGTGAGAAGCGGCGAGTTGCATTGTGCCGATTACTCCTGTCGAAGCCCGATCTGCTTCTGCTGGATGAGCCGACCAACCACCTCGACGCCGAGAGCGTGGAGTGGCTGGAGCAGTTCCTGCAGCGTTTTCCGGGCACCGTGGTCGCCGTGACCCACGACCGGTATTTCCTCGACAACGCCGCCGGATGGATCCTCGAGCTCGATCGCGGCCAGGGCATCCCCTGGGAGGGCAACTACTCGAGCTGGCTCGAGCAGAAGGAGAAGCGCCTGGAGGTCGAGGCGAGCCAGGAGGTGGCGCGCATCAAGAGCATGAAGGCGGAGCTCGAATGGGTGCGCCAGAACCCCAAGGGGCGCCAGGTGAAATCCAAGGCGCGCCTCGCGCGCTTCGAGGAGCTTTCCTCGCAGGAGCACCAGGAAAGGAACGAGACGCAGGAGATCTTCATCCCGGTGGCCGAGCGGCTGGGCAACGAGGTGATCGAGTTCAAGGAGGTCTCCAAGGGTTACGGCGAGCGGCTGCTGATCGACCAGCTGTCCTTCAAGGTGCCGCCCGGCGCCATCGTCGGCATCATCGGGCCGAACGGCGCGGGCAAGTCGACGCTGTTCAAGATGATTCTGGGCAAGGAGAAGCCCGCGAGCGGCAAGATCGTCATCGGCAAGACCGTGAAAATGGCCCATGCCGACCAATCCCGCGACGAGCTGCAGAGCGCCAAGACGGTGTTCGAGGACATCTCCGGCGGCAACGACATGATCGCGGTGGGCAAGTTCACCATGCCGGCGCGCTCCTACCTCGCGCGCTTCAATTTCCGCGGCGCCGACCAGCAGAAGCCGGTCGGCCAGCTCTCCGGCGGCGAGCGGGGGCGGCTGCACCTCGCGCGCATGCTGATGTCGGGCGCCAACGTACTGCTGCTCGACGAGCCGTCCAACGACCTCGACGTCGAGACGCTGCGCGCGCTGGAGGAGGCGCTGCTCGAATTCGCCGGCTCGGTGCTGGTCATCTCGCACGACCGCTGGTTCCTCGATCGCATCGCCACCCACATCCTCGCCAGCGAGGGCGATTCGCAGTGGGTGTTCTACAGTGGCAATTACCAGGACTACGAGGCCGACAAGAAGAAGCGCCTCGGCGAAGAGGCCGCCAAGCCGCACCGCATCAAGTACAAGGCCCTGAAATAGCCTAGGTCAAGGAAGTTTTCAGCGATGCGACTGCGACCGCCCGCCCGATGGGGCGGAACGGGGAGCCGCGGCATGCACGGCGGCCGCGTGCGCTATCGCGTGCACCTGAGTTGATGCTGCGACCTGTACCTGCGGCCGCGCGACCACCTGCGGCATGGTTCGCACGGCGGCCTGCGATTGCGCGAGCTGGAAGCGCGCCGCGGGCGAGGGCGCCGCAAGCGCGCGCTGGCGATCGAGGTAGGCGGAGGCCTGCGCGGCCTGCATCTGCGCCGCCGGCGAGGGCGCGCCGTTCGGCCAGCGCTGCCCGCCCGACCAGCGCTGCGCGCCCGTCCAGCGCGGGCCCTGGCTATGCGGCAGCGGCGGACGCCAGGCCGGCCCGTTGTGCACGTGAGTCGGGCGGTCGATCGGCCGGGGATGCCAGTGCCAGGCGACCGGCCGCGCGACCCAGGGCCGCCACACGATCGGGCGGTAGCTGGTCCACCACCAGGTGCCGAACACGATCAGCGGGTTGTAGTAGGGCGCCACCACGTACTCGGGATAAACCGGCTGCACGAGGATGGTGTCGCCCTGGCGGCTGACCTCGCGCTGGCCGTCGCTTTGCAGATTGCCGGCGGCCTCGGCCCGACGGCGCAGCTGCTGCACCGTCTCCATGACGTAGGGTTCGGATTCGCGATAAGCCTCGCCGAGGTCGCGCAGCCATTGCGGGTTTTCGTCCAGGCGCTGCAGCACGTCCGGAAACGCCGTCAGCGCGGTCACCGCGGGATGCCAGCCCCAAGTCTGCGCGGCATTCACCGCCGCGTCGCCCGCGAGCTCCCCGTTGGAGCGCGACCAGCGCGCCGCCTGCGCCACCTGGCCCGGATAGGTCGAAGCCTCCAGGATCTGGTTGAGCAGCGCATCGGGATAAAGCGCGACCGGGGCGAGCAGCGCGTCGAGCTCGGCCTGGTTGAATTCGCGCGCCTGCGCCGGCGTGGCGAGCGGCGCCGCGAGAAGCAGGAGGCAGAAGAGCAGCTTTTTCACGCTGCCACTGTAGGCCCGCTAACTGGATACAGGTGTTACGAGTTGAAACAAGCCCCTTTAGAGACGAAGCAGCCTCTTTGCGTTTCCATTCAGGATCTTGGCGCGATCCTCCGGGCTGAGGGGAACGCCGTCCATCCACTTCACCCCGGGCGGGTTGGGCACGAAGGGGTAGTCCACCGAGAACATGATCCGGTCCACGCCCATCTCCATCACGCAGCACAGCAGCGACGGGGTGGAGAAGTTGCCGCTGGTGGTGATCCAGAAGTGCTCGCGGAAGCAGTCGCGGAAAGGCGTCGGGCGGTTGCCTTGGCGGGCGAGCGCCATGTCGATGCGCCAGAGCGAGAAGGGCAGCGCTTCGCCGAGGTGGCCGAGGATGATCTTGAGGCGCGGGTAGGCCTCGAACACGCCCGAGAGCACCATGCGGATGCCCTGCGTCGCGGTCTCCACGCCAAAGCCCCAGGCTGCGGTCATCAGCCCCGGGAATTCCTTGAGGTAGTCCTGGTAGTAGGCCTCCACCACCGCCGGGTGCGGCGGCGCAGGGTGCAGGTAGATCGGCACGTCGAGCGCCTGCGCCCGCTCGTAGATCGGCCAGAAGCGCTTGTCGTCGAGGAAGCTCCACCGGCCGCCCTCGTGGGCAAGGCCGTGCATCATCGCGCCCTTGAAGCCGAGCCTGGTCACCGCGCGTTCCAATTCGTCGGCCGCCGCCTTCGGATTGGCGGACGGCACCAGAGCAAAGGCTTTCAGCCGTTGCGGGTGCTCGGAGATTTTCTGGAATAGAAAATCATTGGCATTTCTGGCCACCTGGATGGCCAGGTCGCCCTCCAGGCGTTGCGTTCCCGGCGCGCCGTGCGAAAGCACCTGCACGTCGATGCCGGCGTCGTCCATTTCCCTCAGGCGCAGCGCGCCGAGATCATGCAGGCGCTCGAGCATCGCCGGGATGCGCATTTCGGGGCCGCGCACGGTGAAGTGCTTGGCCACCTCGGCGTCCCAGTAGTGCTCCTCGAGCGCGATTACCGTCGTCTTTTCCATGTGCGGGACTTTAGCATCAGGAAGCCGCCGAGCATGCCGCCGAGGTGGGCGAAATGCGCCACGCCGGCGGCAGTCTGCGTCACGCCGAACACCAGCTCGGCGACGGCGAAGACGATCACCAGTGTGCGCGCGCGCATCGGAATCGGCGGGATGAGCAGCATCACGCGCCGCTCGGGGAAATACAGGCCGTAGGCGAGCAGCAGCCCGAAGATGCCGCCCGAGGCGCCGACCATGGGCACCGCCGGCCCGCCGATCCACGCCGTTACCAGCAGGTGGCAGATCGCCGCGGTGACTACGCAGACGCAGTAGTACTTGAGGTAATAGCGCGAGCCGAACAGGCGTTCGATCTCGCCCCCGAACATATAAAGCGCCAGCATGTTGAAGAACAGGTGCCCGACGCTGCCGTGCAGGAAGGCGTAGGTAACCACTTGCCAGGGCTGGAACTGCGACTCGAAGCCGCCCGGCGGCCACAGCGCGAAGGCGTCCAGCGACAGCGCGCCGGCCGCCTCGAGAAAAAAGATCGCGACGTTGGCGACCAGCAGCAGCCGCGTGACCGCCCGCACGCCTTATTCCACCTTCGCCCCGGACTCCCGGATCACCTTTTGCAGGATGGGCGCTTCGGCGCGCAGCTCCGCCTCGAAAGCCTCGGGCGAGGCGGAGGGCGCGGCATCCATGCCCTGCACGGCGATCTTCTCGCGCACTTCCGGGCGCGACAGGCCCTTGGCTGCTGCTTCGTGCAGGCGCCTGACGACGGCCGGCGGCGTGCCGGCCGGCACGAACAGCCCGAACCAGAAGGTGAAGTCGTAGCCCGGCAGCCCGGCCTCCTCGGCGCCGGGAACATCGGGCACCGAGGGCGAGCGCTGGCGCATCGAGGTCGACAGCGCGCGCATGCGCCCGGCGCGCACGAAGCCCATCACCGTGGGCGAGGTGGCAAACATGACTTGCGTGTCGCCGGCGAGCAGCGACTGCGCCGCCGGACCGCCGCCCTTGAACTGGATGGAGGTGAAGCTCACGCCGGCCACCGACTCGAAAAGGACGGAAGCCAGATGCGGCGTCGAGCCGTAGCCCGCCGAGGCGTTGAAGAGCTTTCCAGGATTCGACTTGGCGTAGGCGATCAGGTCCTTCAGGCTCGCCAGCGGCGAATCGCCGCGCACGCAGATCACCGTCGGGCCGATGGCGACGCGCGACACGGCGGCGAAATCCTTTTCCTCGTAGCTCGTGCTCTTGTAGAGCGCCTTGTTGATGGCGAAGTGCCAGGCATTGAGGATGGTGTAGCCGTCGGCGGGCGACCTGGCGACCATTTCATTGGCGATGTTGCCGCCGGCGCCGGGCTTGTTCTCCACGACCACGGCCACGCCGAGCTCTCGCGCGAGCTCGTCACCGGCGATGCGCGTGGTGAAGTCGCCGGAGCCGCCCGGCGGATAGCCCACCACCAGGCGGATCGGCTTCGAGGGAAAGGCCTGGGCGAGGGCCGCCAGCGCAAATCCCCATGCGAAGACGAGCAGTAAAAATCTCAAGCCTTATTCCGTTTCGACAATTCGATCACCCGGTCCGGGTAGTCGCTGATGATCCCGTCCACCTCCGCCTCGATCATGCGCAGGATGTCGGCGGGCTCGTTCACCGTCCAGACGACGACCCGCAGTTTCTCCGCGCGCGCCGCGGCGAGCACTGCGGGCGTGAGGTCGCGGAAATCCGGCGACCAGCTCCTTGCACCGGCCGCGCGCACCCGGGCCGGCACCGAGTCCTTGCCCTCGGTGAGGTAGGCGGTGGCGATCTCCGGCGCCTCGCGTTCCACCACCTTGACGATGCGGAAGTCGAACGACTGGATCTGGGCGCGCCGCTCCATGCCCGCCTTGCGCACCTCGGCGATGAGCGCGTGCGCGAAGGGCTCGACCGCGAGGGTCTCGCCGGGATGCTGGGGCGAGATCTTCGCCTCGATGTTGAAGCGCTCCGTCGGGCCGCCGTGCTCGAACACGTCGGCCAGGGTCGGAATGCGCGTGCCGTCGAGTGGCCGCTGGTGCGGGAAGCGCCGGGCGTACTCGCTGCCGGGACGGATGCGCCCGACGTCGTACTTTTCGAGCTCGAGGTAGGTGAGCGAATGGAGGGTGGGAGCGGGGGCGGTCACCCAATTGCCGTCCGCTCCGCGTGCAACGTCGGGATTCAGGCGCCGGTCGTGGTGGACGACGACCACGCCGTCGCGCGACACGCCGACGTCGAGCTCCACGGTATCCACGCCGAATTCCAGAGCCAGGGCGAACGCGGGCAGGGTGTTCTCGGGCAGGTGCCCGCGCGCACCGCGGTGTCCCTGGATGTCCATCTCAAATCAAAGGATAACTTGGGTCTGGATGGTGAGGGAAAGCAGTTTGCCGGCTTCGTCGGTAACGCGAGTCTGCCAAACCTGGGTGCGCTTGCCGCGGTGCAGAGGCGTGGATTCGGCGCGCACCGTTCCGGAGCGGCAGGCGGCGAAGAAATTGGTCTTCGATTCGAGGGTCGCCGTGTTCTGCCCTTCCGCGAGGTTGGCGACCGTGCCGGCCGCGCCGACGGTGTCGGCAAAGGCCATCAGCGTGCCGCCATGGACGGTATCGGTTGTCGTAAGAAGTTCGGGTCTGACGAGTAATTTTGCAATTACTCTTTCTTTCCCAACCTCGACAAATTCAATGCCGAGATGCTTGACCAGGCCGACGTTCCAGCTTTCAAGCATGGGCCACCACCTCTCCGGCAAAGCGGTCGATTTTCATGTGCTTCTCGAAGGGCGCGCGCTCCTTGGCGAATTTGCCCTTCAGGGCTGCATTATTTTCGTACTGCATGAAAGCGGCCTTCGAGGCGATGCCGTAGATCATCGAATAGCCGTTCCAGCCCTCGGCGTTCGGCTCGGTGCGGATTCTCTTGCACCAGAGAAACCCCGGCTGGGCGGCGACCTCGGCCATGTGGCCGCCGTCGAGCCAGCCGAGCAATTGGCTCTCGGCCTGCGGCGCGACGAAGAAGCGCACGACGAGGAAGTACTTTTCGTTCATGGCCATGATTTCAGGTTCCTCACCAGTAAGACGAAGATGAATACGAAAAGTGCAGTGGCGCTGAGCGCGAGCGACCAGTGTATGCCGATCAGGCTGCCGCCGAGGCCGACGGTGATGCCGCCGAAGGCGCGCATGCCGAGCGCCGCCATGGCGAACAGCCCGATCACCCGCCCGCGAATGGCGGCCGGCGCGTTGAGCTGCACCAGGGTCTGCGCCATGGCGTAGAACGCGAGTTCCATGAATCCCGCGACGAACAGGATCAGGAGGGAAAGATAATAATTTCCTGAGAAGGCAAAGGCCGTCATCGCCACGCACCAAAGCATCGCCAGCACGCAGGCGCTGCGCGGCTTGGCGGGGAGCAGCCCGCGGCTTTCGAGCAGCAGCCCGGCGGTGAGCGCGCCCGCGGCGTCGGCGCCGAGCAGCGCGCTGTAGGTGATGCCGCCGTCGCCCTTGCCGAGATCGTGGGCGAATTCCGGCATCTGCGGCTGGTAGGCATTGCCGACGAGGAACGAGGCGCCGCCGGCGAGCAAAGTCATGCCAAGAATCACGGGGTTGGTTTTGATCTTTTTTATGACGTCAATAATTTCCAGATATCCCCGGATGCGTGGTGCCGCCGCCGCCCTTCGCTGGTAAGGCGCCTTCCACAGCCAGAAGATGAACGGCAGGTAGATCAGCACGTTGAAGAGAATCCCCCACGCGGGCCCGAGCGCGAGCAGGATCACGCCGCCCACCGCCGGCCCGAGCAGCAGCCCGAGGTAGCGCGCGGTGGCGGTGAGGCGGATGGCGCTCGCCAGCTGCGCCTCGTCGACCAGGTCGTGGATGAACGCCTGCGCCGACGGCGTCCACAGCACGCCGGCCATGCCGTGCAGCACGAGCAGCAGCGCCGCGTGCCACATTTCGAGCGTGTCGGAGAGGAACAGCAGCCCCCAGCCGAGCGAGGCCGCCATGAAGCAGGCCATGCCGAGCTGGATCACGCGCCGCGGGTCGAAGCGGTCGGCGAGCGAGCCCGACCACACCGAGAGGAACAGGAAGGGCAGCCAGTGCGACAGCATGGCGAAGCCGGCCAGCGAAGGCGAGCGGAACTTCTCGAACATGATCCAGTAGCTGATCACGTGCTCGATGCTGTCGCCCATCATGGCGAGGGCCGCGCCGCAGAAATAGGCGCGGTAGGCCGGGTGACGCAGCGCTGCGAAACCGGGGGTGTTGCTCAGGTCAGGTGGTTTTCTTTGCGGCCGTGCGGCCGCGGGGCCGGCCGCCGAGCACCTGGGTGCACAGGGTGGCGATGGCCGATTCGTTGAGGCGCTCCGCGTTGACGCGCAACTGCTTGATCTCGGCCGTGGTCAGCGTGTCGATCTTCTCCAGCGTCCACATCGCGGCACTACTTGAACGCATCAGCTTGCCAGTGGGATTCAATAGCGCTTTCCGGAATTGAACTCGACCTTCATCCGTGCCACCGCGCGGCGCACCGCTTCGACTTCGGCGAGGGCGGTCTGCACGCGCAATTTCAATTCGTCGCTCGCTTCCGGGCTTGCCGTGAGCTCGGCCTGGGCTACCTGGTGGCGGGTTGCTGCGGCGTTCCATCGCTCGACCAGGCGCTGTTCCTGCTCTCTCCAGTGCCGGCGCTTATCCAAGCGGGAACGCTCCAAGTGCGTAATAAGTAACGAATTATAGCGCAATCAAGGCAGCACCGCCGGCTTGTCGGGCAGCTCGTTCGCCGGCCGGCCGTGCGGCGGGAAATGGCGCGCGAGAACGCGCGTCGCCTGCGCGATTCCCTCGAGCGCGCCTTCCCGGAATTGCCCCTGGCGGAAGCGCTCTTCCATCGCGCGGCAGATCACGTTCCATTCGGCCTGCTCGACCCGCGCCGCGATGCCGCGGTCGGCGACGATCTCGATGGCGCGGTCGACGAGCTGCACGTAGAGCAGCACGCCGTTGTTATGCGCGGTATCCCACACCCGCAGCTCCGAGAACAGCGCCTCGGCTCTCCGCCGGGGACCGAACTTCAGGAAATGCAGCGGCAATCCCGCCTCGACGGCGAAGCGCATCTCGCCCGCGTGCTGGCGCTCGGAGGCCTTGATCGCCTGCTCGATCTCCTTGAGTGATGCCGGCGGATAGGCGCGCAGGGCGAGCCAGTGCGGCGTCACGAGGTGCCGGAAGGCGCGACCGAATTTCATTACCAGCTCCCGCTCGCGCCGCCGCCGCCGCTCGAGCCGCCGCCGCCACTGAAACCGCCCCCACCGCCGCTGAATCCGCCGCCGCCGAAGTTGCCGCCCCCCGAACTCCAGCCGCCGCCAAAGCCACCGCGGCGCCAGCCGCCAAGCCTAGCGGCGAGGACGAAGATGAAGAAGATGCCACCCGCGAGCACGCCGGCCAAAATTGATCCTAAAAATATCCAGGCGATGACGCCGGCCGCGGTCCCGCTGCCAATCGCTCCGAACAGGCGGCCCAATAGCCGGTCCAGGATGCTGGAGCCGACGAGCAGCGCGAAGAACGCCGGCATGAGCCACTCGGTGGGCAGGGAGAAGGGCGGCGCGTGGGCGGCCGGCGCCGGCAGCTTTTCGCCGTCGATTACGCGCAGGATGCGCTCGGTGCCGGCGCGGATGCCGCCGTAGAAGTCGCCGTTGCGAAAGCGCGGCGTGATGTCCTCCTCGATGATGCGCTTGGCGACCGCGTCGGGGAGGGCGCCCTCGAGGCCGTAGCCGACTTCGATGCGCAGCCGGCGGTCGTTCTTGGCGACCAGCAGCAGCACGCTGTCGTCGACGCCCTTGCGGCCGAGCTTCCAGGCTTCCTCGACGCGCACCGCGTATTGCTCGACGGTCTCGGGCTGCGTGCTCGGCACGATGAGTACGGCGACCTGCGAGCCCTTGCGCGCTTCGAAGGCGGCGAGCGCCTGCTCCAGCGTCGAGCGCTGCTCCCCGGTCAACGTGCCGGTCAGATCGGTGACGCGCGCCGCGAGCGGCGGAACGGCGATCTGTGCCGCCGCGACGCCAATGAGGAAAAAGCTACTTAGCGAAATCAACCTTGGGCGGCTGCGCGATTTCTTTCTCGTTCTCGACCGCGAACTGCGCCTTGGGCTTGAAGCCGAAGACCATCGCGGTGAGGTTGCTCGGGAACGAGCGCACGGTGACGTTGTACTCCTGCACCGCGCGGATGTAGCGCTGCCGCGCCACGGTGATGCGGTTTTCGGTGCCCTCGAGCTGCGCCTGCAAGTCGCGGAAGTTGGCGTCCGATTTCAGCTGCGGATAGTTCTCGGCGATCGCGATCAGGCGCGACAGCGCGCCGCCGAGCTGTCCCTGCGCCTGCGTGAATTGCTGGAATGCCGCCGGATCGTTCACCAGCTCCGGTGTCGCCTGGATCGAACCGATGCGGGCGCGCGCCTCGGTCACGCCAAGCAGCACCTTCTGCTCCTGCGCGGCGAAGCCCTTGACCGTGGCCACCAGGTTCGGCACCAGGTCGGCACGGCGCTGGTACTGGTTGAGCACTTCGGACCAGCTCGCCTTGATCTGCTCGTCGACCTGCTGCAGCGTGTTGTAGCCGCAGCTGCTGAGCAGCACCGTCGCCGCCAGCAGCGCGGCGGTAGCAAGGAATCTGCTCAGGTTGTACACGCGGAACGCTCCAGAGGCGTGGTCGGGCGGCGATTGTACCGCGACAGTCCCGTCAGGGACGCATCGTGATGAGCGCCACGCCAAGAGCGAGCAGTCCCATGCCGGCGAGCTCGCGCGGTGTCAGGTGTTCACGGAACAGCTTGAGCGATACGGCATAGCTGAACACGAGTTCGACCAAGCCCAAAGTGCGGACGTGCGCCACCGGTTCGATGGCGAAAGCCGTAAACCAGCCGGCGGAGGCCGCGGCGCCCATGAATCCCGGGAGCTGCGACGCTTTCCAGAAATGAAAGACTTTTTTCAGAGAAGAGATTTCCTTGTGCAGCATCCACCCGCCCAGCACCAGGGTCGAAATCGCCTGTGCCGCGACCAGCGTGGTTGCTGCCGCCACCAGGAATGGCGCATCGAGCGCCAGTGCCGCGCCGCGGTAGCCCACCGCCGACATGGCGAATGCCGTGCCGGAAGCAACCCCGAGAAGCAGAGTTCTGGACGTAAAACTCTTCCACTCGAAGGGCGAAAACAGCATGACGCCGATGGTGCCGCTCACGACCGCGAGCATCGCGGACAATGTCAGTTGGTCGCCGAGGAAGATCAGCGCGAAGATCGCCACCTGCAGCACCTCGGTCTTCGAGTACGCGACGCCGAGGGCGAAGTTGCGCTCCTGCATCGTGCGCAGGAGCAGGGCGGTCGCCGCCGCCTGCGAAACCGCGCCGACCGTGACCCAGATCAGAAACTTTAAATTGACTGCCGGTAGCGAAGCCCCAGTGGTTGTTATGACCGCTAACAGAAACAAAACGGCATACGGCAATCCATACAGGAACCGCACCAGCGTGGCGCCGAGCGTGCCCAGCTCTTGGGTGAGCCGGCGCTGGGCGGCATTGCGCACCGTCTGGGCGAGCGCCGCCCAGACCGTGAGGACGATCCAGAGCCAGGCGGGAGCGGTCAGATGGTCGTGGCGCGCTTGACGCCGGGCCGCGCGCCGATCTCGGCCGCCCAGCGCTCGAGGTTCGGCATGTTGGCGACCGCGTCGGCCATCGCCCCCTTGGTGCGCCAGTAGCCGGCGTACAGGGACAGGTCGGCGATGGTGACTTCATTGCCGGCGGCGTACTTGCGCTTGCCGAGGAGGTCGTTCCACACCGCGAACAGGCCGTGCAGGCGCGCTTTGAGAAGGTCCACCGTGGCCTGGTGCGGCTCCTTCGCCATGCGCGCCGCGTTGACCGCGCCGAACTGCGGCGTGATGTCGGTCGAGCCGCTCATCAGCGCTTCGAGGAACATCGGCCGGTCCGCCGGATTCTTGGGCATCAGCTTGCCGGATTTCTCCGCCAGGTACATCAGGATGGCGGTGGACTGGTTGATCGTGATGGGCTTGCCGCCGGGACCGTCGCTGTCGACGATCGCTGGGATCTGCCCGAAGGGGTTGATCTTCAGGAATTCGGGCTTCTTGTGCTCGCCCTTGGTCAGGTCGATGCGGTGCCAGTTATAGGCGAGCCCGCATTCCTCGAGCGCGATGCGCGCGCGAATGCCGTTCGAGGTGGCGGCGGCGTAAAGATCGATCATGGCATTCCTCCGGAAAAATTGAGGATACTACGGCCATGCCCGCCGCCCCGACGCCGTTTCGCCTACAGGTTCCGCAATGGCAGCTCGACGACCTCGCCGACCGCCTCTCGCGCACTCGCTGGCCCGACGAGCCCTCGCTCGAGCCCTGGAGCACCGGCACCAGCCTGTCATATTTGCAGGAGCTGGCGACCTACTGGGAGCACGACTTCGACTGGCGCAAGCAGGAAGCGCGCATCAACCGCTTCAGACAGTACAAAGCGAATATCCATGGCATCGACCTGCACTACATCCACGAGCCGGGCAGGGGCAAGAACCCCATGCCGCTCCTCCTCAGCCACGGCTGGCCCGGCTCCATCGTCGAATTCCTCGAACTGATCCCGCTCCTCACCGAGCACTTCACCGTCGTCGCGCCCTCGTTGCCGGGCTACACGCTCTCCCACAAGCCCGGCCAGCCGCGGATGGGTGTCGAGGAAATCGCCGACGTCTTCGCCGAGCTGATGACCGACGTGCTCGGCTACAAGAAATTCGGCGCCCAGGGCGGCGACTGGGGCGCCTTCATCACCTCGCGCCTCGCCTATACCCGGCCCGAGCTCCTCACCGGCATCCACCTCAACCTGCTGCCGCTGCGCCGCGACCCGAAATTCGAAGCGAAGACGCCCGAGGAGAAGAAATATCAAGAACAGCTTCAGGAATTCATCAAGGAAGGCATGGGCTACCAGTGGATCCAGGGCACCCGGCCTCAGACCCTCGCCTACGGCCTCACGGACTCTCCCGCCGGGCTCTCGGCCTGGATCGCCGATAAATTCCACGCCTGGAGCGACAACGGCGGCACCATCGAATCCGCCATCCCCCGCGACACTATGCTGGCGAACATCTCGCTCTACTGGTTGACCGGCGCCATCGGCTCATCCTTCTGGCCCTACTACGCCCGCATGCACCGCCCCTGGCCGATCCCCGAAGGCAAGACCATCGCAGTGCCAATGGGCTATGCGGAATTTCCGAAAGAAATCCTCAAGCCGCCTCGGTCGCTAGCGGAAAACACCTTCACGAACATCAAGCGATGGACGGTGATGGAGAAGGGCGGGCATTTTGCTGCACTAGAAGAATGCGGGTCCCTGGCTGGTGAGTTGACACGCTTCTGGGCAGCGTAGGGGGGATCGATGGCATCTCGCCGATTCAGACATGAAGCGGCTGGGCTGCGCGAATCAACGCTTGCAAATCATCTACGGCAGATTCAAAACGCGTTCGAAGTTGAGTGTCCCTCTGAATAAGTTTTTCCAATGAGTTTGGCTTGTGCCCCGCATCATTCCTGTGAGGCGTCGCTGCTATCAATCTATTGATTAGTGACGGCGTGAGATCCGGGCATTTCACTCTAGCTTTGTTTACATTGGCCTTGAGGAATTCTAAGGAATTAGCCCAAGCTTCTTTGTCGATGTTGAATTCGGGTTTTTTCGTAAGCCCTTTCCGAATTTTTTTGCAACGATGAAGTACCCGCCGTGTCAGTGCCTCTGATTCGTCATAGATCTGAGCACATCCTTTTTCAGGGTTGCCTTGCTTGAACGTCGTTATTGCCGATCCGATAGCTGCGCGGTATTTGCGAGGGAACTCTGCAAGATCGAATGACCTTAGCCCACCAAGGGAGAGCGATAGAGGCAATCCGTGAATTAACTTACCGCTTCCGTTCTCCGCGATTTCGAGAATAGCTATTCCATTCTCCTGAGCGAACGAGAGAGATCTAGTTTCAATTGTATTAATTTGACCTTTTGGCAGTGCAATGAATAACTTAATCGGCAATCCTGCATTTCGGCATCCCAAAATGAAGCGTTCAAGCAGAGGTGGGAAAAGCGTGTCACACACCTCAACGCAGACGAGATGCTTGTCTGGAAGGAGTCCGTGAAGCGTTGGTCGAAAATCAATTTTCGCCGACAGTTCCTCTTCAATCTTCAGGGAGGACACGCCAAACTCATTCTTTAAATACTTAATTGCCCCATCAGCAAACGGTCGCAATTCTTCCTGAAGAGCGCGATAGATATTCATTCGCCCTCCAAGATCTTTTTAATTTCTTTCTGGAGAGCCGCCAGTCCATCGAGTACGTCTTGATCAAGTTCTGTGTCCTCAAAATGCCTTAATTGCTCGGTCAAACTGATTATTCGGGTAGCTAAGTCTCGTTCACCGTAGGCAAATCCAACCGACTCTTCGTATGCGCGCTCAATGGAGTATTTGGAATTGTTAAAAATCTTTTCCAATGCCTTTTGCGCAACCTGTGAATCTACGCCCACACGTTTTGCGCGGGCGATTTTCGCGATTTGTCTGATGTGTACTAGATTGGCAATAGTCCCGGCAAGGTATTTGGCAATCAGTATGTCGCGAATGGAGTTCTTGCTGAGAGAGCCAAAGGCAGCTGGCATGTTCCGCGCCACGGTTTTTAGGGCGCGTTCCATTTCGATAAAGAAGTCCTCAGAGAGCTTTTGCTGTGCCTTTGGTTTCTGCAACTCCCTCAATATCATTTGCTGGTATTTCGACGGCAACATCATCAGCAAGCGGCTGCGACGAACAACGGCTCGATTAAGGCCAGTCTCTAACGCTATTTCGCGCTCGTTTGCGTCTCTGCCTAGTTGAATCCGGAGAAGCTCTAGAACACGTGGAAGCTTTAACGCTATCGTGAGCAAGTCCCACTGCTCTCGCAGAGCATGAATATTGAACATCAACAGCAAATTTGTTAGCGCATCGGGTTTTCCCTGGATTAGAGCGGGAATCGTCTTTCTGTTTAGCTTTATTGAAGCTTTCCAGCGACGTTCACCATCGACAAGTACATATCGTTTTTGGTGCTTGTATACGGATATAGGTACCTGAACCCCGAACTTCCGAATTGACTCCATGAGCTGAGCCAATTCGCGCGATCTGAAGACGATCCGCGGGTTCTCGGGATTCTTGTCGATCAGATCGATGTCGATTTCGCGGAGTGTGCCGTCAGCCACTGGGTCACCTCACATTCGAAACTAGAACTTCTGAAACGGTCCGCCTAGAACCGAGGAAACCGGCGATATTTCGACGTGCCTGTACGCGCTCGACTTTCCATCGCGATGGAATCTGGAGAATTTCCTCTACATCAGCGTAGGAAAGCACGAATTTCACCTCACGCTTATGAGCACGTTTTAGCGAGGCAATTAGCCTCGCGAAATCATTTGCGGAAAAAATCTTTTGACCATACTCGACAAAGGTACGCCGTGATCCAGTGGCGTAGGGTGGGTCAACATATAAAAAATCACCTTGCACGGTGCGGTCCACGATTGCTTCAAAATCGGAGTGCTCGATATCCGCAGTGCGTAACGCATAGCTTGCATCGCGTAGTTGACTCGGGACGAAGAGCTCCTCGCGATGCTTCGTTCCGAGGGGCACATTGAATTGGCCTTTCAGATTTGTCCGATATAGGCCGTTGAAGCACAGGCCGTTCAGATAAATAAATCGGGCCGCGCGCTCATCGGGCGACAAGCAGTTTGGGTCCTGCGCGCGAACGCGATAGTACGCAGCTTTGCCGCGAGGGAGGCGCCCCAGGCAGCTGCCCACGCTGTCAGCGGACAATTGAACCCTCTGTAGCGTTTCAACAAGCTCTGGATTCAGATCTGATAGAAGCGCGGACTTTGGCTTTAGCGAGAAAAATAATGATGCCGAACCGCAGAAGGGTTCGACATATCTGGTGTGATCCGCATGCCAGAATTTTGAAAGGCAGGGGACTAGTTGGAGCTTGCTCCCTGCCCATCTTAAAAAGCTCTTCAACAAATGCCCCCAATAGGCCTAAAGCTCAGGCAAAGCGATGAGACGTAAGCACGACAAATAGGAAGGACAAGCAACGGAATGACGCTATGCATCAACCCCTTCCCCGTGAGTCTGTGTTAGGGACGTTACAGAAAGGTCAGCAAACAGGCGAGCAGAGCTTTCTTTCTATTTATCCTCTTGTCTGATTTTTCTGGAGGAAAGCGCTGAGTATTGCGGACACCTCTCGCCCTCTATGCTCAAGCAATGTGATCCACAGCCCAGCCGACAGCATAGGAAATGGCAAGGGCGAGCGAGAAGATTACTAGGCTCCGTGTCATGCTCTTGGGAATGTCGGAATTGTCCAGGTAGCGCTTAATGCAGTAGCTCGCAACGAAGAAGGCGATCGTCGACGCGATGATGCTGGCCATCACGGCTTTTTCGGCGCGGGATGGATGTTGTCCACCCAGTGCACTTCCTCGGGTTTTTCCACCACCGGGATGTCCAGGTTCACCACCACCGGCTCCTGGCCGCTGCGGCACAGGACGCAGGAGAGCGGCTCCGTGTCGCTCGCGTTGATTTCCTGGTGCGGCACGTAGGGCGGGACGTAGATGAAGTCGCCGGGCCCGGCCTCGGCGACGAATTCGAGCCGGTCGCCCCAGCGCATGCGCGCCTTGCCGCTCACCACATAGATGACGCTCTCGACCGCGCCGTGGTGGTGCGCGCCGGTCTTGGCTTTCGGATGGATCACGACGGTGCCGGCCCAGAGCTTCTCGGCGCCGGCGCGGGCGTGCGTGATGGCCGCGGCGCGGTTCATCCCCGGCGTCTGGGCGGTGTTGACGTCGAGCTCGTTCGAGTGGACAACACGTACGCCGTCGAATTTCCACTTGGGCTTGCTGGCCATGGCGAATTATAGTGAGGGCCATCGGGAGGAACAGGATGAGAGTCATACGCTTGACGCTCGTGGCGCTGGCAGTCTGGGCCGGCGCGGCGCCGGCGAACGAGATCGAAAAATGCGAGACGCACGCGCAGGGCGAGCCGCAGCTTTGCGGCTACGAGCTGACCAGCGTCGGCTACACCAAGGACAGCGACGACGTCGGCTTCCTCGACCTGCGCCTGTCGCTGCGCTTCCAGGTCATGCCGGAGCTGATGACGCGTGCCATGAACGGGCTCTCCCCAGGCCTGGGGGACAACAGCGGCCTCTACTTCGCGTTCAGCGGGCGCTTTGGCCAGTACATCGGCACGCGCGACTCGTCGCCCGTAGTGGAGAAGCGCTTCGAGCCGAAGCTGTTCATCCGCCACTGGCTCGGCCCGCCGGACCAGCACCGCGAGTACTGGGATTTCGCCTATGGCCACGAGTCGAACGGACAGTCGATCCACACCGCGGCGCAGCTCGCGGCGGCGCGCGCCTCGGCGGAGCGGCCGGAGTTCGCCAGCGACCAGATCAGCCGCGGCTGGGACTTCGTCGAGCTGACGCGCAAGCTGGTGCTGCGGGACGACGGCAACGCGGTCGCGGGCTATCTGCGGGCGCGCTACTTCCTCTCGAAAGGGCTCCTGCAGGGAGATGCCGAGCAGTACCAGCCGTTCGAGAACGACTCGGAAGGCAAGGCGCGCAATCGGGTCGGCGGCCTGTCGGCGACGATGCGCTACCGCCGCGGCTGGGACCGCGGCTCAGTGCCCGAGGAGGGCTTGGGGAACGTCATTTTCAGCGGCACGCAGGTCACGATCGGGTACGAAACCGGCTACCGCGATCCTTTCCGCTACAGCACGTTTCGCTTCGAGCTCGGCAGGAAGGTCTACCAGGTGCCGGTCAATTTCTGGTTCCAGACGGGCTATAACAGCGACCTCGCGCTGTACTACAAGCGCGTCAACTCGCGCGGCATCGAGATCCAGTTCAGCACTTTCTGAGGCGGGCTTGCGTGTTGCGGTAAGCTTTACGTATGGCGACCAAATCCATGCTCAAGCGCGCCGCCCCGAAAAAGCGCGCGCGCAAGGCGAAAGCAGGAACCCGGGGAATTTTGCCTTCTGAAACAAAAAAATCCCTGGAAGGATTCGAGGCAGAACTTCAGCAGCGTATCGAGAAGGAAGGCGGGATCGTGGTCGGCGGCTACGTCGACCCCGTGGGCAAGCAGCCGCTGCTGCTCGCCATCTTGCCGATCGGCGCGGTCGAGCCCACGCCGTTCCAGCGCGATGTGTCGGACATGCACCATAAGCGCCTCGCCGACGTGATCGACAAGACGGGGCTGTTCCTCGATCCAATCATCGCCATCACCGCGCCGAAGACCGGATTCTGGACTCCCAACGGCGGGCACCGCCTCGCCGCAATGCGGCGCCTCGGCGCGAAGGCCATTACCGCGCTGGTGGTGCCCAAGCGCGAGGTGGCCTGGCAGATCCTTGCCCTCAACACCGAGAAGGCGCACAACCTCAAGGACAAGTCGCTCGAGGTGATCCGCATCTTCCGCAACCTGATGGAGGAAGGCCCGGCCAAGTCGGAGAAGGAGTTCGCCTTCTACCTGGAAGAAGCGTCCTACGTGACGATGGGCCTTTGCTACGAGAAGAACCCGCGCTTCAGCGGCGGGGTCTACAACTCATTCGTCAGGCGACTGACGGAATTGTCTGAAGCTTCTCTTGAAAAAGCCCTTCGTGAACATCAGAAAATTGCGGAAATGCTCCTTGAGCTCGACGAGAAGGTCGCCGAGGTGGTGAAGAAGCTGAAGGCGAAAGGGTTCGTCAGCCCCTACCTGAAGACTTTCGTCGTCGCGCGCTCGAACCCACTACGCTTCATGAAGGAGCCGCCGGAGCTCGAGGACCTGATCAAGACCATCCGCGGCAAGGTCGAGCGCTTCAACGTCGACAAGATCCGGCAGGAAGACATCGTCGCGGGCGGCGGCACGCCCGAGGAGGACTGAGATGAACATTGACCGGCGTGTTTACGAGCTCTACGACGAGTATTGCCATGGCGGCATCGACCGGCGCGAATTCCTGCTGCGGGCGGCGGCGCTGTGCGCCGGAGGACTCGCCATGGCGCAGGCGCTGCTGCCGCGCTATGCCCTAGCGCAGACCATCTCATTTACGGATACCCGCATCAAGGCGAACTACGTGAGCTATCCATCGCCGGGCGGCAATTCGGGAACCATGCGCGGTTACCTGGTCCAACCCGCGGGAAACGGGCCGTTTCCGGCAGTGCTGGTCATCCACGAAAACCGCGGACTCAACCCGTACATCGAGGATGTCGCGCGCCGCGCCGCGGTGGAGGGCTTTGTCGCGCTTGCGCCCGACGGCCTGTTTCCGGCCGGCGGCTATCCCGGCAACGACGACGACGGGCGCACGCTGCAGGCGAGCATCGACCAGGCGAAGCTGCGCACCGACATGCTGAACAGCGCGCGCCTTCTCAAGGCGCACAAACTCTCGAACGGCAAGCTCGGCGCCACCGGCTTCTGCTGGGGCGGCGGCGCGGTCAATTTTCTCGCCACCGCCATGGGCGCCGACCTGAAGGCCGGCGTGCCGTACTACGGCGCGGCAGCCGATTCCGCGGACGTGCCGAAGATCAAGGCGGCACTCCTCATCCAGTACGCCGAAAGCGACGAGCGTATCAACGCCATGTGGCCGGCGTACGAATCAGCCCTGAAAACGAACAAGGTTTCTTTTGAGAAGCATACGTATCCCGGTACCCAGCATGGCTTCCACAACAATTCGACCCCGCGCTACAGCGAGGCGGCGGCAAAGCTTTCCTGGGAACGGACGGTCGCGTTCTTCAAAAAGCAGCTTGCCTGAGCGTCACCGTGCGGTCGAAGCCGCCGCGGTCGGCAATGAAGTAGCCGTGCCGTTCAAACTGGAATTGTTCTCCCTGTTTCGCGCTTCCCAGGGAGGATTCCAGTTGCGAAGAGACAACTTTCATCGATTCCGGGCTGAGGTGTTCGAGCCCCTCTGGGTGAAGCGCCGTAAACAGATGCTCGTAAAGGCGCACCTGTGCCTTGTAAGCGTGCTTCGCGCTCACCCAGTGGATGTTGCCCTTCACTTTGTATTTGTCGGAACCGGGCGTGCCGGATCTTGAATCCTCGTGATACGTGCAGTGCACCGCGCCGTCCTTCATGCCGATGCACTTGATGACGTAACCGAATCGAAGCCGAACCTCATTGCCCGGAAACAGGCGGAAGAAGCCTTTCTGGGGTTTTTCCTGGAAATCTTCCCGCTCGATCCACAGTTCGCGAGAAAAGGACACTTTCCGCTTTCCCATCTCGGGCTTCTGCGGATGGTTCGGTTGTTCGAGAAGCTCTTCCTTGTTCGCCGTGTAGTTTTCAATGACGAGCTTGATCGGATCGAGCACCGCCATCCGGCGCGGGGCGATTTCGTTGAGGTGGTCGCGCATCGAGCCCTCGAGCTCCTCGTAGGGAATCCAGGAGTTCTCCTTGGCGACGCCGATCTTGTCGACGAAGCGGCGAAAGCCCTCGGGCGTGTAGCCGCGCCGGCGCGCGCCGGCGAGGGTCGGCATGCGCGGATCGTCCCAGCCGTCGACGTGCTTGTTCTCGACCAATTCAATCAATTTACGTTTTGAAAGCAGGACATGCGTCAAGTTGAGCCGGGCAAATTCAATCTGCTTCGGCAGCGGCCGCTTGAGCAACCCGCCATCCGCGAGCTTCGCCAGCAACCAGTCGTAGAACGGGCGCTGGTCCTCGAACTCCAGGGTGCAAATGGAGTGGGTGATGCCCTCCATCGCGTCCTCTATCGGGTGGGCGTAGGTGTACATCGGGTAGATGCACCACTTGGCGCCGGTGCGGTGGTGGTCGGCCTTCTTGATGCGGTAGAGCGCCGGGTCGCGCAGGTTGATGTTGGGCGAATGCATGTCGATCTTCGCCCGCAGCACGTGCGCGCCGTCGGCGTGCCTGCCGTCGCGCATTTCGCGCAGGAGCTTCAGGTTGTCCTCGATGCTTCTTTTTCGAAAAGGGCTTTCCCGCCCGCCTTCGGAAAAGGATCCACGACTGATCCTCATTTCCTCCGCGCTCTGGCTGTCGACGTAGGCGTCGCCCGCGGTGACGAGGTGCTCGGCGGCCTTGTACATGAAGTCGAAATAGTCGCTGGCATAAAGCGGACGCCCGCCGAAATCGGCGCCGAGCCACTTCACGGAGTCGACGATGGAATCGACGTACTCCTGCTCCTCCTTCTCCGGATTGGTGTCGTCGAAGCGCAAGTTGCAACGGCCGCCATACTCCTTCGCCAGCCCGAAATTGAGCAGGATCGACTTGGCGTGGCCGAGATGCAGGTAGCCGTTGGGCTCGGGCGGAAAGCGCGTGCGAACCGTTGAATAGTGCTTGCTCGACAGGTCAGATTCGACGATCTGACGGATGAAGTTGCTGTGCGACGGCGGTTGCGGCTTGTTCACTTGGCTGATTTTAGCCGTGGCGGCTCCGAGTAGCTGTTGACGAGGATGTCCACGGTCGAAAGCATGTAATCCACGGCGGCGGTGACTTCGGCGGTGCGTCCGCCGGCGTGCGGCGCGGTGCCGAGTGCATTGCGAATGAGCAGCGGGCGGCCCCGCTTGGCGCGTTCCGTCCAATCGGCGACCACGCTGGGACGCGGCGCGCGATTCTTGCCGCTGTCATGGCATGCGGCGCATTGGTCCTGGTAGATCTCGCCGCCGGTTTGCGCGTGGGCGGCGCCTGCCGCGAGCAGGAGCAGGGCCGCCGCTGCGCGCACGGCTATTTCGCCGGCGCGAAGCGCTTGGCGAAATCGTCGTCGGCGCCGAGGATGTAGCGGGCAAGCTCGTCGGCAAGATCGCCGAACTCCGCCGCGGGCACACGGCACTGCTGCTTGCCAAGCCGGCTGACGTTGACCAGGTCGAACTGCACCGCGCCCGCTTCGTAGTCCGCCTGAATCACCACCTCGCAGGCCGGCCCGCCCCTGATGATGAATTCCGCCTGCAATACCTGACCGAAGTCGTTCTTCCGCACCGGCCGCACTTCGTAGGGCGCTCCCATGCCCTTCAGGTATTGCTCGAAATGCGGGATGTCGTCCTTGAGCAGCAGTTGCTTGGCGGGCGGGTCGACGTAAATCCGGTAGCGCATGACGATGTGAGCGAGGTAGTCCACGCCCTCGATGCGCTTAGGCCGGCTGTCGATCCAGCCGTCGCCCAGGACGATGCCCTGCAGATTCCCCAAGTGCAGGAACGGATAAGGCCGCGAGGCGGCCGGGCGCTGCGTCTTGACCGCGAGGATGAATTCGGCGAGGTAGCGGTCCGCCTCGCGCATGTGGTGGTTCAACGTGACGATGGCCCGCGCGCGCGTCACCGCCGGGTCCTCGCGCGGCCCGCTGGTAGTCGCCTGCTTCTTCAGCATTTCAAGCGCCGCGCCGCGCCGGGGCGCCGGCGTGCCGGGGTCGCGCGCCTTGGACTCCTGCGCTCGCCGTGCCTCCTCGGCCGCGGCGACCGCCGCGGCACGTTGCCGCGCCTCGTCTTTCGCGCGCTTTTCCTCCTCGGCCGCGCGCGCCAGCTGGGCCGCCTCCATGTCGATGGTCTTCGAAAAGGCGTCCAGATCGCCCAGAAGGTCGTCCAAGGACTTGGGGGGCGTAGGAGCAGGGGGTTTCTGGTCAGCCAAGCAGCCTCCGCCTTATGATTCTCCTGAAATTCTAAGCGAAAGGCCGCCGGTGAAATACGCAGGCATGTGCGTCCTGGCATTGCTGGGCGCAATCTGGAGTGGAGCGTCCTCGGCACAGGCCTTCCCGTCCAAGCCGATGCGCATCCTGGTGCCTTCGCCGGCGGGCAGCTCGCCGGACATCCGCGCCCGCCAGATCGGCGGCAAGCTCGCCGAAGCGCTCGGCCAGCCGGTGATCGTCGAGAACCGGCCCGGCGCCAACGGCTTGATCGCCGCGCGCGAGGCGGCGAAGGCCGCCCCCGACGGCCACACCCTGTTTCTCGCTCTGATCAACAACGCGATCGGCGACGCTCTCAAGCCCGATCCGTGCTGCCGTCTTAACCAGGAGCTGATACCGGTGTCGCGCTTCACCATGACGCCGCTGATCATGGTGGTCAACCCGTCGTTGTCGGTTCTTTCATTGAAGGACTTTCTTGAAAAGGCGAAGGCGAATCCGGCGCAAATCACCTATGCCTCCGCCGGGCCGGGCAGCATCGGCCAGCTGGTGGGCGAGTGGGTGAAGTCGGAGGCGGGAATCAAGGTGCTGGAAGTGCCTTACAAGGGAGTGAACGCCGAGATCCCGGATCTGCTCGGCGGGCAGGTGCTGGTCTCCTACATCGTGCCGCAAGTCGTGGCCGCGCCGCTCAAGGCGGGCAAGCTCCGCGCGCTCGCGGTGCTGGGTCCCGTGCGCCTCGAGATGTTTCCGGAAGTGCCGACGACCGCGGAGGCGGGCCTGCCGGGCGTCGAAGCCATCGCGTGGAACGGCATCTTCGTGCCCGCCGGCACGCCGCGCGCCGCGATCAACATCCTTCATCGCGAGCTGGTGAAGGCCTACAACGCGCCCGAAGTGAAGAGCCAAGTGCTCGCCACCGGCTCCGAAGTGGTTGCCGACACGCCCGACGAATTCGCCGCCTTCGTGCGCGCCGAAAGCGCTAAGTGGGCGAAGGTGATCCGCGACGCCGGCATCAAGCCGGAGTAGGTCGCTAGCTCTTGAAGGTCCAGTCCCCGCTGCCGCGGCGGCAGGCGACGCCTTCCACGGATTCCTTGCGGTTACCAGCGGTCATGACCGTGGTGAATTCGCGGCAAGGGCTCTCGCGGTCGCCGACGTTGCGCGTCGGCGTGAGCTGGTAAGCCACGCCGGTGGCGCTGTTCTTCCAGCGCACCGACTTGTTCTCGCCGGCCAGCTCGAGCGCGTGGCCCATGCAGGCGCGGTCGGTGTCGTCGATCTGGCGGCCGATCTTGGCGCCGATCGCGGCGCCGATCACCGTGCCGACGAGGATCGCGACCGGGCGGTTCTCGTTGCTGGCGCGCGAGCCGACCGCGCCGCCGATCACGCCGCCGACCACCGCGCCGACAGCAGTGGCGTCGCACTGGCCGTCGATGATGCCGTAGTCCTTCTCCCATTTCTTGCCGGTGTAGCCGACGTAGTTCGGGTCATTTTTCTTGCGCCAGCCGTGCGCCGGGGCCCAGGGCGGCGGGTCCGCCAGCACGGGTTCGGGCAATGCAACAAGGGTCGCAGCGGCAATAAGCAGGAACCGGGTCGGTTTCATGGAGCCTCCTTGTGTGCCAAGTATAGTAGCCGCAGTGTTGCTCTTCCTGCGCAATCGGTCACGCGCGCGCTTGGCTCTCTCGGCAACGGGGATCGCGCTTGGCGTGGCGCTCGGCTACGGCGTGCACCTGGTGAACCGCGCCGCGGTCGAGGACGTGGCGGCGGCCGTGCGCGCGATCGCCGGCGAGGCGGACATCGAGGTGCGCGGCGGTCGCAGCGGCTTTCCCGAATCGCTATATGCGGCGGTAGCGCGAGTGCCGGGCGTGGCGATCGTGAGCCCGGTGTTGGAACTCGACGCGGGCGTCGCCGGCACTTCGCGCACCGTGCGGGTGGCCGGCGTGGACATTCTGCGCGCGTCGGCGTTGCAGCCGATGCTGGTGCTCGAGGATCGATTCGAGCTGCTCAAGCCGGATCGCGTTTTCCTGTCGGCCGCGGCCGCGGCATCGTTGCGCCTGGCGAAGGGCGACGAGCTGCGCCTGGTGGTCGGGCAGAAGGCCGTGCCGTTTCGCGTTGCCGGCGTGCTTTCGTCGGCCGCGCTTCGCGGACAGGCGGTGCTGGTGGACATCGCGACGGCGCAGTGGCGGCTGGAGCGCATCGGGGAATTGAATCGATTGGATATACGCCTTTCCAGGGAGAAGAGCTTTTCGATCGAAGAGATTCAAAAGCTGCTTCCACCCGGCACCTACGTTTCGCCGGTTCGGGCGCTGGAGGAGGAGAGCGGCTATCCCTCGCGCGCCTATCGGGTCAACCTCAACGTCCTGGCGATGGTGGCGCTCTTCACCGGCGGCTTCCTCGTCTTTTCGGCGCAGTCGCTCGAGATAGCGCGGCGGCGTGCGGAGCATGCGCTGTTGCGCGTACTGGGGTTGCGGCGGGCGCAGCTCTTGCGGCTGGTGCTGCTCGAGGCCGCGGCGCTTGGCGCGGCGGGCGCGGCCGCCGGCCTCGCGCTCGGCTTCGGGCTGGCGGCGATCGCGGTTCGCGCCTCCGGAGGGGACCTGGGCGCCGGCATGTTCCGCGACGGCGGCGCGCACCTGCAGTTCTCGCTCCTGCCTGCACTGGCTTACCTGCTCGCCGGGATCGCTGCCGCGGTCGCGGGTGCGATGCTGCCCGCGCTGGACGCGGCGCGCGCCGCGCCGGCGCGGGCGCTCAAAGCCGGCGATGAGCCGTCGATGTTCGGCATCGCGCCGGCCTGGCCGGGGATCGCCGTTATCGCCGCCGGTGCGGTGCTCGCACAGCTCGGGCCGGCGTGGGACACGCCGGTCTGGGGCTATGCCGCCATCGCCTGCATCCTCGTCGGCTGCATCGCGCTGGTGCCGCGGCTCGCGCAAATCGCATTCCGCATGATTCCGCTGCCCGCGCGCCCGGAGCTCGCGCTGGCGCTCGCGCAGCTGCGGGCAGCGCCCGGCCAGGCGGCGGTGAGCCTCGCGGCCATCGTGGCGAGCTTCGCGCTGATGGCGTCGATGGCGATCATGGTGTCCTCCTTCCGCCAATCGGTGGATGCCTGGCTCGATACGGTGCTGCCGGCCGACCTGTATTTCCGCACCAGCAATGCCGGCGACACGGGGTACCTCGAGGCGGGCTTCGAAGAGCGCGTGCGCGGCATTCCTGAGGTGGTGCGCGCCGATTTCCTGCGCAGCGGCCGGATTCTTCTCGACCCGGCGCGCCCACCGCTAGTGCTGATCGCGCGCGACAACGCGGCAAAAGCGTTTCCGCTGGTGGGACATCAGCGCCCGGGCAAGTTGTGGATCAGCGAGGCAGTGGCCGACGTCTATGGGGTTTCCGCACGAATGGTTCTTCCATTGAACGGGAAAAATCATGAGCTGCCGGTGGCCGGTGTATTTCGTGACTACGCCCGTCAACATGGAGCGGTGCTGATCGATCGCGCCGACTACATCGCGCTCACCGGGGACCGGAGGGTGAACGATGCGGCGCTGTGGCTCGCGCCGGGGGCGAACGCCGCAGAAGTCATGCAGGCGCTGCGCGACTTGCCGGGCGGCACGGCACTCGACATCGCCTCGCCGGGCGAGATCCGCGCGGCGTCGCTACGAGTGTTCGATCGGAGCTTCGCAGTCACCTACGCGATGGAGGCGGTGGCGGTGCTGGTCGGCCTGTTCGGCCTGTCCTCGAGCCTCGGCGCGCTGGTACTCGCGCGGCGGCGCGAATTCGGCATGCTGCGCCACCTGGGTCTCACGCGCCGCCAGATCGGCAGCCTGCTGGCGGCGGAGGGCGGTTTGCTCGCTGCGCTTGGCGCTGCCGCGGGCCTCGCAGCGGGAGCGGCGATCAGCCTGGTGCTGATCCATGTCGTGAACCGGCAATCGTTCCACTGGGGCATGGAGCTCCACGTTCCGGTTGGCTTTCTCGTGGGATTGGTCTTTCTTCTGGTGAGCCTCGCGGTCGTAACGGCCGTCCTTTCCGGCAGGAACGCCATGGGCATGGACCCGGTGCGCGCGGTGCGGGAGGACTGGTGAGGCGGCGCGCGTTTCTTGGTGCGCTGCCGCTGTTGGGCTGTTCCGGAATCGCTTTTTCACAGAGGGTGAGCTATCCGGCGGTCAGACCAAAGCCAAAATTCGTTTTCCCTCGCGATCATGGCGCGCACCCGGAGTACCGCACCGAGTGGTGGTACGTCACCGGCTGGCTCGACGGGCCGCTCGGCTTCCAGATCACGTTCTTCCGCGCGCGGCCGGAGGAGGAAAGCGCCAACCCGAGCGCGTTCAACCCGCGCCAGGTGCTGTTCGCCCACGCCGCCATTTCCGATCCCAGGCGGGGCCGTCTCCTGCACGACGAGCGCGCCGCGCGCGCCGGGTTCTCGCTGGCGCACGCCGAGACCGACCGCACCGGCGTGTGGATCGACGACTGGCGGCTCGAGCTGGAAGGAACGCGCTATGAAGCGAAGATTGCCGCGCGGGACTTTGAGCTGGAGCTGACTCTTTTTGCAAATCAACTGGTGCTGCAAGGCGACGCGGGCTACAGCCGCAAGGGCCATCGGCCGGAAGAAGCGAGCTACTACTACAGCCGGCCGCACCTGAATGTCGTCGGCAGGCTCAACGGCCGGGACATCGGCGGCACGGCCTGGCTCGACCACGAATGGTCGAGCGCCTACCTTGCTCCCGAGGCGGCGGGCTGGGACTGGGCCGGGATCAACCTCTTCGACCAGCGCTCGATGATGGCTTTTCGCATGCGCGGCAGGGAGGGCGGAATTCACTTCGCGCCGGCTGGCACAAGCATGAAACCGTTGCGCTGGTGGAAGTCTCCCAGGACCGGGGTTTCCTATCCGGTCTCGATGGAAGTGAACGGCCTGCGCCTCGAACCGCTGATGGACGACCAGGAGCTCGATTCTCGCGCCAGCACCGGCACGGTCTACTGGGAGGGCGCGGTGCAGGCCTTCTCGGGCGCCAGCGAACTCGGCCGCGGCTACCTCGAGCTTACGGGCTACTGGAAACCGATGAAGCTCTAGTCGAGGAGAGGCCGACGCCGGCAAGGATGAGCGCGATGCCGGCGAAGTGGAACCACTGCGGGTACTCACCAAGGAACAGCGCCGACAGCGCGACGCCGATGGCCGGCATCAGGTGCATAGTCGCGCCGGCGCGCACCGCGCCGAGCCGCGCCACGACATAGCTCCAGCCGGCGTAGGCGATCAGCAACGAGGCGATGGCAGAGTAGAGGATTGCTTCCATGCCTTTCACGGTCAAATGCATTTTTTGATGGAAATGCAACTCCAGTCCAACCCATGGAATCATGAAGAGCATCCCGAATCCGCAGACCACGACCAGCAGCTCGACGATGCTGAGCGGATCGCGGCGCAGGCGCAGCAGCACGGTGTAGCCGGCCCACAGCGACATCGAGGCGAGCGCCATCAAGTCGCCGATGTTGAACGACAGGCGCGTGATGTCGCCGTGCGTCGCGATCAGGAATACGCCGGCGAAGGAGATCGCCACGCCCAGCCACTGCGGCAGCCGGATGCGCTCGCCGAGCGGCGCGGCGAGCAGCAGGATGAAGATCGGCGTGGTCGACAGGTAGAGGATGCCGCTCGCCGCGGTGGTGTAGTGCAGCCCCAGCCACTGCAACGCCAGGTGGATGCCGCCGCCGGTAAAGCCGAGGGCCGCGAGGACTTGCCAATCTTTTTTCTTTAACAGGAAGAGTTTCTTTGAAAGAGAAGAAAAACAGAACGGCAACAGCACGGCAACGACCACCATCAATCGCCCGACGGTGGCGATGCCGGGGGCAACCTCGTCGCGCACCGCGCGCGCGACGATCCAGTTGCCTGACCACAGCAGCAGGGTCACGGCGAGCACCAGCCAGGCGGTGAAACGCATGCCGGCCGATTATCGCCCGCGTGCTAAATTCACCCGCATGCCTTTTGCAACCGCGGCGGGCCGCTCGCTCGCTTATGAATGGGTCAACGAAGGGGCGGGCGAAGGGCCGGTGCTGGTGTTCCTCCACGAAGGCCTCGGCTCGATCCGGCAGTGGCGCGACTTTCCCCGGCAGGTGGCCGAGGCGACCAGCCGGCGCGCGCTGGTCTACGACCGCTACGGCTACGGACAGTCGGACGTATTGCAGGAACCGAAGAGGACGGTGCGGTTCATGCATGACGAGGCGCTTCTCGCCCTTCCACAGCTGCTGTCTTTTCTGAAAATCGAAAGGCCTTTCCTCATCGGCCATTCCGACGGTGCATCCATCGCCCTGATCCACGCCGGGGCCGGGCACGCGGTGCGCGGCGTGGTCGCCATGGCGCCGCACGTCTTCATCGAGCCGCTCTGCCTGGGATCGATCCGCAAGGCTGCCGAAGCTTTCGAGGGGAGCGAGTTCGGCGCTAGGCTCGGCCGCTACCACCGGGACGCCCGCAAGACCTTCTATGGCTGGGCCGACGTGTGGCTCGATCCGGCTTTCGAGGGCTGGGACATCCGCGATGACTACCTGCCGAAGATCGCCTGCCCGGTGCTCGCCATTCAGGGCCGGGACGACGTCTATGGCACGATGGCGCAGCTCGATGAAGTGCAGCGGCGAGTGCGGTGCGGCTGCAAGTTGCTCAAGCTCGCCGCCTGTGGCCATAGCCCGTTCAAGGATCAGCGCGAGAAGACACTGTCGGCAATCAGGAATTTTCTAGGTGAAATCTGACGTCCAGGTCATCGGCCTGATCGCTTCGGGCCATGCGACCAGCCACTTCCTGCAGCTCGCGCTGCCGCCGCTGTTTCCGCTGATGCGCGAGGAGCTCGGCCTGTCCTACGCCGCGCTCGGGCTGGTGATGACACTTTTCTACGCCGTGTCGGCGCTGCTGCAGCCCGTCGCCGGCTTCGTCGTCGACCGCATTGGTGGGCGCGGTGTCCTTCTCGCGGGCGTCGCCCTGATGGCTGCCGGCACGCTCCTCATGGGGTTCGCGCACGGACTGGCGCTGCTGGCGGCGGGGGCGCTGGTCGCGGGCGTCGGCAACAGCGTGTTCCATCCCGCCGACTTCGCCATCCTCAATGGCCGCGTCTCGCCGCCGCGCCTTGGCCATGCGTTCAGCTCGCATGGCGTCGCCGGATCGCTCGGCTTCGCCGTGGCGCCGGTCTTCAGCGCGGTGGCGGCCGGCACCTGGGGCTGGCACGGCGCGCTGCATGCCGCGGCCGGCGTGGCATTGCTGGTGTTTACGGTGTTGTTTTTGAATTTTGAGAAATTCGCTTTTTCGTCCACAAAAACGAAAAGGCCCATTGCTGAAGAATCCAGAGTTCTTTTATCTCTTCCGATCCTGGCCTGTTTCCTGTTCTTCGCGCTGCACGCCTCGGCGCTCACCGGGCTGACCAACTTCGGCATCGCTTCGATGACCACCCATTTCGCCGTCAGCGCGGCGCTCGCGTCGTCGGCGATCACGGCCTACATGATCGGCACCGGCGCCGGGATGCTCGCCGGCGGCTTCCTCGTGGCGCGAACCGAGAAGCCGCAATTCGTCGCCGGTTCCGGGATGGCGATCTCGGCGGGGGTGATGCTGGCCATCGCCACCGGCAGCGTGCCCGGACCGATATTGCCGGTCGCGCTGGCCGTCTCGGGGCTCGCCATCGGGCTCACTTACCCGTCGCGCGACCTGATCGTACGGGGCTCGACGCCGCCCGGGGCGGCGGGGCGGGTGTACGGATTCGTTTACGCCGGCCTCGACGTCGGCTCCTTCGCCACGCCGGTGTTCTATGGCTGGCTGATGGACCATGGCGCGCCGCAGGGGGTGTTCTACGCCGTATTCGGCTTCACGCTCGCGGCGCTTGCCACGGTGCTGCAGCTGCCCGGACGTCGGGCAACTCAAGCCACGGGGCGCGCGAGCGCGCCGGCTAGCGCCGCTCCACCGGGTTCGTAAGCTCGCCGATGCCGCTGATGCGCACGCTCACCGGGCCGCCCAGCTTGTCGAGTTCGACGTTCTGCACGGCGCGCGAGCCCGGCGCCGAGCGCTTGAGCGCCGTGCCCATCGAGACGATGTCGCCGGCCTCGAGAGTCATGTAGCGGGAAAGAAACGCAAGCACCTCGGGCACTTTGTAGAACAGGTTGGCGGTGCTGTCCTCGGTGACCAGCTCCCCCTTGTGCAGGCAGCTCACGGTGAGCGCATGCGGATCCGGAATCTCGTCGCGCGTCACTAACCAGGGCCCCATCGGCGAGAAGCTGTCGGCGCCCTTGTAGCGGCCGGAGTAGCTCACCCAGGTCTCGACGTACTCGACGGCGCGGGGGTCGCCCAGCTTCGGGTGGATGGCGCGATAGTGGAAGGTGTCCTCGCCGCGCATGGTGGGCGAGGTGATGTCGTTGTGGATGGTGTAGCCGAAGACGTAGTCGTAGGCCTGCGCCGCGGCGACGTCCTTGGCCCGCCGGCCGATCACCACCGCGAGCTCGGGTTCGGGATGCACGCGGCCGTAGTCGGCGCGGATGACGATCGGCTCGCCGTGGCCGGCGAGCGCGTTGGCGCCCTTGATGAAGGAAGCCGGGTGCTTCGGCCCCTTGATGATGCGGTCGGCATTGGCGCTGTTATTGAGCGCGAGGCAGACGATCTTGGTCGGCCGCCGCACTGGGGGAAGCCAGCGGATGTTCTTTATCTCGTGGACCGTCTTCCCCGGACGGGGATGCTCGCCTTCAATGACTTCCAGCATGTCGCGGGCATCGACTTCCGCCAGCTCGGTCTCGGACACGGCAATGCCGACGCGGTCGCGGCCGCCGGCGTGGAAGCTGGCGAGCTTCAGCTGCGGTAGTCGATCTTCTTCCGGTCGAGCAAGCGCAGCAGCGCCGGCCAGTCGCGACGGGCGCGCGGATGGTCGTCCATGCTGAGGCGGTCGTAGGATTTCTTCGCCGCGTCGTCGGACATCAGCTGCACGTTGTGCAGCCCGCCGGCCATGGCATCCACCTGGATCTGGCAAGCGGCGTCGAGGTAATACATGATCTCGAAGGCCTCGCGCACGGTGTCGCCGAGGGCGAGCAGGCCGTGGTTGCGCAGGATCATGGCCTTGGAAGTGTTGCCGAGGTCGCGCGCCATGCGCACTTGCTCTTCCTTGTAGAGCGCGACGCCCTCGTAGTCGTGGTAGGTCACCTCGGGCTGGATGCGCATGGCGTGCTGGCTGATCGGCAGCAGGCCGCATTTCATCGACGAGACGGCGACGCCGGCGCGCGTGTGGGTGTGGATCACGCAATTGATCGCGTGGCGCGCGCGGTGCATGCAGCTGTGGATGACGAAGCCGGCCTCGTTGACGCCCATGTCGAGCGGGTCGTCGATGATCTTGCCGTCGAGGTCGATCTTCACCAGGTTCGACGCGGTGATCTCGTCGAACATCATGCCGTAGGGGTTGATCAGGAAATCATCGGTGCCCGGCACGCGCGCCGAGAAGTGCGTGTAGATCAGGTCGGTCCACTTGTAGATCGCGCCGAGCTGGTAGGCGGCGGCGAGATCGACCCGCATGTCCCATTCTTCCTTGCTGACGCGCTCGCGGACCGGGGTGGACTTGAATTTCAGATTGGCGGACATGTCGATCTCCGAGTCAGGCGGCCATCATACTCCGGCTTTCAGCGGCCTCCAGAGCCTCCAGGAGCAGACCGGGGTCGTTTCGCGCGAGAGCGGCGGAATCGGACAGCATGCGGCGCCACAGCCGTGCCCGGCGCTCGCCGTGGTACAGGCCCAGCATATGGCGTAGAACACTGCGAATTGGTTTTACGTTTTTGATGTACTCGTGCATTTTCAGAACGACTTCGGATCTCTGCTTGCGGGCATCCGCCAGCACCCATGGATGGTGATAGGCCGTACGGCCCAGCATGACACCGTCGACGTGCTGCAGATGGACCAGGACTTCCTCAATCGAAGCCACGCCGCCATTGATCACGATCTCGAGCCCGGGGAAGTCCTGCTTGAGGCGGTAAACGAAGCCGTATTTGAGAGCCGGAACCTCGCGGTTTTCCTTCGGCGACAGGCCCTTCAGGATCGCATTCCGCGCATGGACGATGAACGTCTTGCAGCCCGCCTGGGCAACGGTGTCGACGAAGTTTTTCAGGAATTCGTAGCCTTCGATCGAATCGACGCCGGTGCGGTGTTTCACCGTGACCGGTAAAGAAGTTCTATCAAGAATCGCTTTTACGCAGTCAGCAACAAGTTGCGGTTCTGCCATCAGACAGGCGCCAAACGCGCCCCGCTGCACTCGCTCGCTCGGGCAGCCGATGTTGAGATTGATCTCGTCGTAGCCGTACTTTTCGCCGAGCACCGCGCACTTCGCCAGGTCGTCGGGCTCGCTGCCGCCGAGCTGCAGACCCACTGGGTGCTCCTCCTTGCTGAAGGCCAAGTGCCGGTCGACGTCGCCGTGGAGCAGGGCGCCGGTGGTGATCATTTCGGTGTAAAGCCAGGCGTCTGGATTGATCTGCCGCATGAAATAGCGGTAGTGGCGGTCGCTCCAGTCCATCATGGGTGCGACGCACAGGCGGTGACTCACGGGACGCCTTACCTCATGTCCAGCACGCGCCGGCGAGTGAGTTCGATGGTGCAGGCGAGCAGATAGTCGTCGGGCTCGATGCCCGCGGGCGCGAGGCTGCGCCGCCGAGCGCATTCCGCTTCCCGGTATTTGCGCCATTCCTCCGTCGACTTGCGGTAGGCGACGAGAATTTCGCCGCCCCGGGCATTCGCCTCCTGGAAGCGCAGCGCGTAGACCATGGCGAGATCGGCTTCCGCCACGCGCAGCACATACTCCAGGCAGGAGCGGGACTGGCTGCGCATCGAGTCGTGGCGCGTGCACTGTGCGAGCGCCGGCGCGTCGAGCCGCGGCAGCCAGTTGAAGAACACCGGCTGCTTATCGCTCGCGAGCAGGCAGATGAACGACAGCTCGGCGCTCGGCGCGCCTTCGAACAGGACCGCGCCGTTGCCGGTGAGGACCGAGGAGACGAACTGGCTGCCGAGCTTGCGCGTGTAGCGTTCGATCAGCAGGCGCGCATCGCGCTCGATGACAACGTCCTTGGCCTGCGAGCCCTCGCGCTTCGATTCCTGCAGCGCGTACTTGCGACAGGCCTCGACGGCGGGACCGTCATACTGCGCGTACGCGCTGAACGAGAGAAGCAATAGGAAAAGAGACAGAATTTTCATCGATATTGATTCGTTGCTGACGCGCGAGCCCGGATCAAGCCGAAAAGACTTTCCGTAAAAGGCGCATTTACGCCGGCCTTGCGCGCGATCTCGAGCGTGCCGGCGAGCAGGCCGTCGATCTCGAGCGGCTTGCCGGCTTCCATGTCCTGCAGCATCGAGGTCTTGAACTTGCCGAGCACGCGCGCCATGTCGATGCGCGCCTCGGGGTCGATGTCGGCGTCCACGCCGACGGCGCGGCCGATGGCGAGCACCTCGCGCATGATGGAGACCATGTAGTCCTTGATCGGCCGGTCCTCGATCAGCCGGTCGGCGGTGGTCTGCGTCAGCGCCGAGACTGGGTTGAAGCTGACGTTGCCGAGCAGCTTGACCCAGAATTCCTTTTCGATTTCCTGGGTCGTAACGACTTCAAATCCCGCCGCGGTCAGCGCCTCCGCGATGCTTGCCGTGCGCGCGGTATTCCGGCCACCGGGCTCGCCGACGATCAGCCGCCGGCCCGTGTTGTGGCTGACGAGGCCGGGCTCGGGCGTCGAGGCGGCAAGATGGATCACGCAGCCGACCAGGCGCTCGGTCGGCATGGCACGCGAGAGCTTGCCACCCGGATCGAGCGATTCGAGCCTCGCCTTGCCGCCGCCGAATTTCAAGCGGTCGAAGAACCACCACGGCACGCCGTTCATGGCCGTCATGATCGAGGTGCTTGGGGAGAGCAGCGGCGTGATGGTGGCCGCCACCTCTGTAAGGTTCTGGGCCTTCACCGTGACTAATACATGATCCTGCGGACCGAGCGCGGCCGGGTCCTTCTCGGCGCGCACGGAAAATTTTTCCACCTTGCCGTCGGAACGAACGCGCAGCCCGCTGGTCCGAATGGCGTCGAGCTGGGCGCCGCGGGCGATCACCGAGACTTCGTTCCCGGCGCGGGCGAGCCACGCGGCCATCAGGCCGCCCACCGCGCCGGCGCCGTAGATGCAGATTTTCACAGTGCTATTCTATTGAAACCCGGAGGACGACATGTTCGCGTTCATGAAGAAGATGAAGACCTTGCTGCCCGCGGAGAGCACGCTGCCCGGCCGCGCAGCGGCGATGCCGGTGCCGGAGAAGCACTTCGTCAACGGCCACCCGCTGCAGGGACCTTTTCCCGCCGGACTCGAGCAGGCGGTGTTCGCCATGGGTTGCTTCTGGGGCGCAGAACGCATCTTCTGGCAGACGCCGGGCGTCTACAGCACCTCAGTGGGCTACGCCGGCGGTCAGACGAGGAACCCGGCCTACGAGGAAGTTTGCACCGGCATGACCAATCACACCGAGGTGGTGCAGGTGACCTTCGACCCGAAGCTGCTGCCCTACGAAAAACTGCTCAAGGTGTTCTGGGAAAGCCACGATCCGACGCAAGGCATGCGCCAGGGCAACGACACGGGCTCGCAATACCGCTCGGCCATCTATACGTATGGCGAAGAGCAGAAGCGAATGGCTCTTCAAACAAAAGAGACATTTGAAAAAGCGTTGAAGGCAAAAGGCTTCGGTTCGATCACCACCGAAATCCGCGAAGCACCGCCGTACTACTTCGCCGAGGACTACCACCAGCAATACCTCGGCAAGAATCCGGACGGCTACTGCGGCCTCGGCGGCACTGGAGTCAGTTGCCCGATGCCGGCGGCAGCCCGGGCCTGATGCGCTTCATGGCCGCGCGACGGGCTTCGCCGAGCGGTAGTGGAGCGCCACGGTTTTCGGTGCGCGCGATTCGCCGCGCGCCGCCTCGATCAGGCCATGGGTGGGCGCGAGCTTGCAGGCGGGATCGGTGGCCGCGGCGTCGCCCGTGAGGTGATAGGCCTGGCAGCGGCAGCCGCCGAGATCCACCGTGCGCCGGTCGCAGCTCGCGCAGGGCTCCTGCATCCAGCCTTCGCCGCGAAAGGCGTTGAAGCCCTTGGAAGTGGTCCAGATTTCCGCCAGCGGCTGATTACGCACATTGTCGAAGTGCAGGCCGGGCAGGGTGTGGGCCGCGTGGCAAGGTAGCGCAAGGCCGTCAGGGCTGACGAGCAGGAAGCGCCGTCCCCAGCCGTCCATGCAGGTCTTCGGATACTCGGCGTAGTAATCCGGCGTCACGAATAGCACTTCCATCCGCCCCTTGAGGCGTTTCTTCGCCCGCGCGGCGATGACGCGCGCGGCTTCGAGCTGCTCGCGCGTCGGCAGCAGTGCCTGGCGGTTGACCAGCGCCCAGCCGAGATACTGGGTGTTGGCGAGCTCCAGCCGGTCGGCCGCCAGCTCCTCGGCGAGCGCGATCATCTGCTCGACGCGGCCGAGGTTGCCCCGGTGCAGCACAATGTTGAGCGTGAGGGGCATGCCGAGCGCCTTTACCCAGCGCGCGACCTCGAGCTTGTGGGTGAAGGACTTCGTGCCGGCGATGCGATCGGAGTTCTTTTCTTCGACGTCCTGCACCGAGACCTGGACGTTGTCGAGCCCGGCGGCGCGCAGATTTTCCAGCCGCGCTCGCTCGAGCGGAATGCCGCTGGTGATCAGGTTGGTGTAGAGGTCGAGCGCGCGCGCGCCGGCCACCAGCTCCTCCAGGTCGTCGCGCACCAGCGGCTCGCCGCCGGTGAGGTTGAGCTGCACCACGCCGAGCTCCTCGGCCTCGCGAAACACGCGCAGCCAGGTCGCGGTGTCGAGCTCGTCGCGGTGCTTCGCCCAGTCGACGGGATTGGAGCAATAGCTGCAACGCAGCGGGCAGCGGTAGGACAGTTCCGCGATCAGCGTGTAGGGGCGCATTTCCTTATTCAAGAATGAGTCCTCGCTCGGCGAACGATGTCAGCAGGCCGATGACTTCCCGCTGCACCGTTGCGGCATCCTTGCTGTACTTTTTAGATAATTTTTCAATGATTCCATCCACGGTATTCTCGCCCGTGCACAGCTTCGCGATATCGGCGGCAGTGGCATTCAGGACCAGGCCCTTTTCCGGGTAAAGCAGCATCGTCTTGTCTTCCTTGCGGTCGTGGCGCAGCCGCGCCTTGGGCGCGAGCTTCGGGCTGACGCAGGCGGCGTAGACGCTATCGAGCAGCGCCCAGAGGATCTCGGTCTTGCGGATCAACGCGGCGACGCACTGGTCCTGCAGCTCGGGCGTGGTGGCGTGGCGCTCCACGTACGCGACCGCTTCTTCGGCGTCCTTGCGGGCACGCGTCACCCGGGTGCGAAAGTAGGCCAGCATCGCGGGATCGACCCAGGGATAGTGCTTCTCCCAGGCCGCGACCCGCTTCGACATGATGTCGGGGGCGAAGAATTCGGTCAGCGAAGAGGCCACGGCTTCAAGCAGGCCGCGTGTGCGCACCAGCTCGACGTAGGAATCGCAGGCCGTGCGCACACCGGGCAGCACCGAGCGGCAGCTCGCCACCTCCTCGCGGTCGAGGCCGACGCCGTCGGCGAGCCGCAGCCACATCGCCAGGCCGCCTTCGCCTTCCGCGTCGCCGTCATGGTCGCGAATGCGATGGAGCCACAGGCGCCGGAAGGCCGGATCCTCGGATTTCGAGACGATCAGCGCATCCTTGATGGGAATGCGCGTCTGATAGTAGTAGCGGTTGAGCACCCATTGCTGCAGTTGCCCGCGGCTCAGCCGCCCTTCGTGCATCAGCACGTGGTAGCGGTGGCGGTCGTGGTAGCGCTTCTCGCCTTCGGCGCGCAGCCGCTCGACGAATGCGCTCAAAGAACGATCTCCATCCCGTCCTGCGCAATTTCCCAGCCGGCGCTCTCCACCTCGCGCCGCTCGGCGGTGGTCCGGTCGAGCAGGGGATTGGTGTTGTTGAGGTGAATGTAGATCTTTCGCTTCGTCTTGAATGCGGCAAGGCTGCTGTTGACGGGCAAATGCGCCATGTCCTCCGCACGCTTGGTGCCGAGGCCGAGTCGGATCAGCTCGTCGCTCGACCAGAATGTGCCGTCGAAGAACACGCAGTCCGCGCCGTCGATAACCGCGCGCATGGCTGGCGTAATGCCGCCGGCCGCGGAGAAATACGCCAGGCGCTTGCCAGTCTTCGGGTCATGGATCAGCAGGCCGGAATTTTCCCTCGCGTTGGATGTATTGCTTTTTTCAAGATGCACGGGAGGTTTGCCCGGCGCCGGGATGGCCTGCAACGACAGTCCGGCCGCTTCGCCATCGATTTTTTTCCAAGTCACCTGGCCGGGGAAGCGCTCTAGCGTACGGTAGAGGATGTTGTCCTGCGTAAAGCCGCGGCACACTTCTTCGGTGGCATGGACGGTCAGCGGGTGCGATTCGCGCAGCGACAGCAGGCCGAGCACGTGGTCCATGTCGCCGTTGGTGAGCACGATGCCCGCGATGGGTGAATGGCGCGGCGCGCGCGGGTGCAGCGCGGGGAAAGATTCGATCTGAGAGCGGATTTCAGGCGAGGCGTTCAGAAGCAGCCAGCGCTCGCCGTCGGCACTGAGCGCGACGCATTCCTGCGTTCGCGGCACTACATCGGGGCTACCCGCGCGCGCCTTGCGGCAGTTGCCGCAGCCGCAGTTCCATTGCGGGAAGCCGCCACCGGCGGCGGCACCCAGCACCCTGATGCGCATGGGCGGCCGCCGGTCAGGGCGGAAAACCTATACGCCGGGTTCCCGGTCGTCGCCGAAGTCGTCCTGGTAGGAATTGATCTCGGCGTCCATCTTTACTTCCACGAACCCTGGGGTTTCCCAAATCATCGGCGTTACCTCGTGGTTAACCAGCGCGGGAAGTGTAGCACCGGGGATTCGCACAAGACACTCCCGCAGCGCAGCATGACGATACAGGGAGCTTTCGGTTCTAATGTTCCCCTCGCAGAGGAGACCCCCCATGAAAAGTACGATCGCATTCGCCGTGATGGCGGCATTCGCCGCCGCCGTGCAGGCCCAGGCCCAGGCCCCGGCCGCGCCGCCGTCCTGGCAGCAGGGCAAGCCGCCGGCGGCGGCGGATTCGACCTTGCATCCGTTCAATATCGAGATGACCGGGAAATCGGCGAAGGAACTGCCGGTCGACAAGCTGAAGCTGCCCGCCGGATTCAAGGTGGAAGTGTGGGCGGAGGGCATGCCGGGCGCGCGCACCATGGCGCTGGGCGACAAAGGCACGCTGTTCGTCGGCACGCGCCAGTTGAAGGAGGTGTACGCTGTTCGGACGGTAGGCGGCAAGCGTGAAGCGAAGGTCCTGTTGAAGGGGCTCGACGCCCCCAACGGCGTCGTCTTCAACAAGGGCACGCTCTACATCGCCGAGCGGCACCGCATCACGAGCTACGCCAATATCGAGGCCCAGCTCGACAACCCGCCGCAGGCCAAGGTGGTGGTGGACGGCCTCGATCCGGACAAGCAGCCCGGGCATTTCTGGAAATTCCTCGCCATGGGGCCGGACGGCAAGCTTTATTACAACGTCGGCGCACCCGGCAACATCGTGATGCCGGGCTACTTCCAGGCGACGATTTCGCGCGTCGATCCGAAGACGGGCGTCGTCGAGACCGTGGCCTCGGGCGTGCGCAACTCCGTCGGCATGGATTTCCATCCGCAGACCAAGCAGCTCTGGTTCACCAACCACGCCCGCGACTGGCTGAGCGACGACCTGCCGAACGACACGCTGCACCGCGTCTCGCGCAAAGGCATGCACTTCGGCTATCCGTTCTGCCACCAGGGCGACACGCTGGATCCGGAGTTCGGCAAGAGCCGCTCGTGCAAGGAATTCGACCAGCCGGCGCTGAAGCTCGGTGCTCACATCGCACCGATCGGCATGCGCTTCTACACCGGCAAGATGTTCCCGGCCGAGTACCAGAACAACATCTTCATCGCCATGCGCGGCTCGTGGAACCGCACCGTCAAGCAAGGCTACAACGTGATGCGCGTCGCGCTCGACGACAAGGGCAAGGTCACCAAGTACGAGCCGTTCATGACCGGCTTCCTGGTCGACGACCGGGCGGACCCGCCCATGTGGGGCCGGCCGAACGACGTCCTGGTGATGCGCGATGGTTCGCTGCTGGTATCCGACGACCAGAACGGCATCATTTACCGGATCAGCTATTCGAAGTGAGGTTTGCATGAGGTTGGCAGTCCGAAACGCGATGGCATCCGCCGTCGCGTTTTTATTTCCGCTGGCGGTTCTGGCAGCCGATCCGAATCTCTGCGCGGCCTGCCACGGCGAAGGCGGCAATTCGGTCAACCCGGCGGTACCGTCGATCGCCCAGCAGCCGAGGCAGTTCATCGCGACTTCGCTGTTCATGTTCCGCGAGGGCACCCGCAAGGACGCGCAGATGTCGCCGATGGCGGCCAACCTGTCCAACGCCGAGATGAACCAGCTGGCGGACTACTTCTCGAAGCAGAAGGCGGCGGCGCCGAAGCACCAGTCGAGCGCCGAGAGCGCGGCGGCCGGGCCGGCGCTGGCGAAGAAGTTCAACTGCAGCCAGTGCCACGGGCCGCAGCTGCTGGGGCAGCAGCATATCCCGCGGCTCGCCGGGCAGCAGTTTGAGTACCTGCGCCTGCAGCTCAAGAGCTTCAAGGCGCAGACGCGCGGCGACATCGACGGCAACATGTCCGCCGCAGCCCAGGCGCTGAACGAGAAGGACATCGAGACGCTGGCCGACTTTCTCGCCGGCCAAAGCGTCCCCTAGGCCGACCTCAGGCGGCCTTCGCCTTGGCGGGGCCGGCGCGGCCGATCAGCTCGCGCAGCACGTAGGGCAGGATGCCGCCGTGCTTGTAGTAGTCGACCTCGATGGCGGTGTCGATGCGCGACTTGACCGGCACTTCCTGCTGCGAGCCGTCGGCGCGCTTGATCACCATCTTCAGCGTCTGCTGCGGATGGATGTCGTCCAGGCCCGCGATCGAAATCTCCTCGTCGCCGATGATGCCGAGCGATTGCGCCGAGTCGCCAGGCTGGAACTGCAGCGGCAGCACGCCCATGCCGACCAGGTTGGAGCGGTGGATGCGTTCGAAGCTGCGCGCCACGACCGCGCGCACGCCGAGCAGCAACGTGCCCTTGGCCGCCCAGTCGCGCGAGGAGCCGGTGCCGTATTCCTCGCCGCCAAACACCACCGTCGGCGTGCCGTCGGCAATGTACTTCGTCGCCGCCTCGTAGATCGGCAGCTTTTCCTTCTTGTAGAGGGTGACGCCGCCTTCGGTGCCGGGCAGCAGCAGGTTCTTGATCCGCACGTTGGCGAAGGTGCCGCGCATCATCACGTCGTGGTTGCCGCGGCGCGCGCCGTAGCTGTTGAAGTCGGCCACGGCGACGTCGTGCTCCTGCAGGAAGATGCCGGCGGGCGAAGTCGGCTTGATCGAGCCGGCGGGCGAAATGTGGTCGGTGGTGACCGAATCGCCGAACACGCCGAGTACCTTCGCGCCGCGGATGTCGCCGGTCTTGCCGGGCGACATGGAGAAGTCCTTGAAGAACGGCGGCTCGGCGATGTAGGTCGATTTCGGCCAGCTGTAGACCTGCCCGGAGGGCGCCGCAACCTTCTTCCATAGCGGGTTTGTGTCGCCAAGGTTGGAATACAGCCTGCGGAAGGTGGGCGCGTCCATCGCCATCTTCATCAGCGCGTTGACCTCGTCCGCGCCCGGCCAGATGTGGCCGATGAAGACGTCCTGACCGTCCTTCGATTTTCCAAGGGGCTGTTTCTTGAAATCACACAAGACAGTTCCGGCAATCGCGTAGGCCACCACCAGCGGCGGCGAGGCGAGGAAGTTGGCGCGGAGGTTGGGATGGATGCGGGCCTCGAAATTCCGGTTGCCCGACAGCACGGCGGCGCAGACCAGGTCGTTCTTCACCACCGTCTCCTCGATAGGCGCCGCGAGGGGGCCGGAGTTGCCGATGCAGGTGGTGCAGCCGTACCCGGCGAGGAAGAAGCCGAGCTTTTCCAGGTAAGGCAGCAGCCCCGACTTGGTCAGGTATTCGGTCACCACCCGCGATCCCGGCGCGAGCGAGGTCTTGATGTGCGGCTTGACCTTGAGGCCGAGCTCGACCGCCTTCTTGGCGAGCAGGCCCGCGGCGAGCAGCACGCCCGGGTTGGAGGTGTTGGTGCAGGAGGTAATGGCGGCGATCAGGATGTCGCCGTTTTTCACGTCGATGCCGTCGACGGTGCGGTGCGTCTTCTGCAGGTCGTCGGCCTTCTTGCCGAAGCCGTTGTCCTTTACCGGAGCGACGAACAGCTTCATGAAGGTGCCCTTGACCTTATCGAGATCGATGCGGTCCTGCGGGCGTTTCGGGCCGGCGAGCGAGGGGAAGATGCTCGACAGGTCGAGCTCCAGGGTCTGCGAGTAGTCGATCTGGCCCTGTTTCGGGACGCCGTAGAGACCCTGCGCCTTCATGTAGCTCTGCAGCGCATCGATCGCCTGGTCGGTGCGGCCGGTGCCGCGGAAATACTCGATGGTCTTGTCGTCTACCGGGAAGTAGCCCATGGTCGCGCCGTATTCCGGCGCCATGTTGGCGATGGTGGCGCGGTCGGTGACGCGTAGCGACGACGTGCCCTCGCCGAAGAACTCGACGAACTTTCCGACAACTTTCGCTTTGCGCAGCATTTCGGTAACGGTGAGCACCAGGTCGGTCGCGGTCACCGCCGGGTGCAGCTTGCCCTTGAGGTGCACGCCGACCACGTCGGGCGTCAGGAAGTACACCGGCTGGCCGAGCATGCCGGCCTCGGCTTCGATGCCGCCGCTGCCCCAGCCCACCACGCCGATGCCGTTGATCATGGTGGTGTGGCTGTCGGTGCCGACTAGCGTGTCGGGGTAATACACGCCGTCTTTCGATTTGTGCACGCCGGGCGCCAGGTACTCGAGGTTGACCTGGTGGACGATGCCGATGCCCGGCGGCACCACCTTGAAAGTGTCGAAGGCCTGCATGCCCCACTTCATGAACTGGTAGCGCTCCTCGTTGCGCTTGAACTCCAGCTTCATGTTGAGGTCGAGGGCGTTTTTCGAGCCGTAGTGGTCGACCTGCACCGAGTGATCCACCACCAGGTCCACCGGCACCAGCGGCTCGATCACCTTCGGGTCCTTGCCCATCTTCTGCGCCACGTTGCGCATGGCGGCGAGATCGCACAGCAGCGGCACGCCGGTGAAGTCCTGCAGCACGATGCGCGCCAGCACGAAGGGGATCTCGTCGGTGCGCGTCGCGTTCGGCTGCCAGCCGGCCAGTTGCTTGACGTGCTCCTCGGTCACCTTCTTGCCGTCGCAGTTGCGCAGCACCGATTCGAGGACGATGCGGATGGAGACGGGGAGCCGCTCGAGCTTGAGGTTCAATTTTTTCGAAAGAACCGGCAATGAATAAAACTTGCCATGCTTGAAAGGCTGCAATGTGTCGTACAGGTTATGCGGCATTGAAGCCTCCATCATTGGTCCAGGTGGCCAGCGGCGAGCAGCCGCGCGGCTTATTCAGTTCTTCCATCAATTTTGCCCGCTCTTCAATCAATGCCGTGAGCTGCTCGTCGCAGCGGGCGATCGGGGTAGGGTAGTGACGGATTTCCTCGGACAGCTCGGCAATGCGGCGGGCAAGGTTCATATCACCATCAGGTCGACGAAGTCGCGGACACGGGTGCCGTCCAGCTTACCGGAATCCAGGCACAGATCGAGAATCGCCTTCCGCTGCCCAGCCGGAAAGCGGCGCGCGAGGTTGGTCTTGAACTTCTCCACCAGCACCGACATGCCTTCCTTGCGCCGGCGCTTGTGCCCGATTGGATACTCGACCACCACCTCGTCGAGCTTGCTGCCGTCCTTGAATTCGACCGTGAGCGCGTTGGCGATGGAACGCTTGTTCGGCGCGTGGTAATCGCGGCTGAACCGCTTGTCTTCCACGCAGACGATCTTTGCCCTCAGGGCATCAATTCTCGGGTCCTTCGCCACTCCATCTTCATAATCCGCGGCCGTCAGGCGACCGAAGATCAGCGGCACAGCGACCATGTACTGAATGCAGTGATCGCGATCGGCCGGGTTATTCAGCGGACCCTTCTTGTCGATGATTCGAATGGCGGCTTCCTGCGTTCTAATCTTGATCTTCTTGATTTCGGAGATTCTACTTTTCACCAGCGGATGAAGCCGCATGGCCGCCTCCACTGCAGTCTGCGAGTGGAACTCGGCCGGGAACGAAATCTTGAACAGCACGTTTTCCATCACGTAGCTGCCGAAGGGGCGCTGGAACTTGAACGGCTTGCCCTTGAACAGCACGTCATAGAAGCCCCAGCCCTTCGCCGTCAGCACCGAGGGATAGCCCATTTCTCCGGTTTTCGACATCAGCGCCAGGCGCACGGCGCGCGCGGTGGCATCGCCCGCCGCCCAGCTTTTGCGCGAGCCGGTGTTGGGGGCGTGGCGGTAGGTGCGCAGAGACTGACCATCGACCCAAGCCTGGGACACCGCATTGATTGTTTCTTCTCTCGTTAAATTCAACAGATTTGAAACAACTGCCGTCGAGGCCACTTTCACCAGCACCACGTGGTCGAGGCCGACCCGGTTGAAGCTGTTCTCCAGCGCCAGCACGCCCTGGATCTCGTGCGCCTTGATCATCGCGGTGAGAACGTCGCGCATGACCAGCGGCTTGTTGTTTCGACTCAGATAATCCGCGACGGCGAGAATCCCGCCCAGGTTGTCCGAAGGGTGGCCCCACTCGGCGGCAAGCCAGGTGTCGTTGAAATCGAGCCAGCGGATCATGGCGCCGATGTTGAACGCCGCCTGCACCGGCTCGAGTTGGAACTGGGTGCCGGGCACCCGCGCGCCGTTGGCCAGCGTTGCCCCCTGAACCACGGGGCCGAGAAGCTTGGTGCAGGCCGGGTATTCGAGCGCCTCGAAGCCGCAGCCCAGCGTGTCCATAAGGCAATAGCGCGCGGTCGAATAGGCCTCATCGCTCTTGACCGCATAGTTCTGGACGTAGTCGGCGATGGATACAAGAACCTTGTCAGGCTTCGGCCTGACGTTGGAAATCGGCGCCGACATTACTCTGCGCTGTCCTCAGGCACCTTGAAAGTCGCCTCGTTGCCGCCGGCTTTCGGCGTATGTCCCATCGGGGTGGGGGGAGCCCGCTCATCGGGCCGCTTGTCCCACCAGGCGGCGCGTCCCTTGCGTTGCGATTCGACTTCCTCGGGATGTTCCTTGAGGAAAACGCGCATGAATTTGGTCAGGTCCGATTCGTACATTAACGTCTTTCCAAGGGAATCCAGCTGCGGTTTTCCGGTCCGGTGTAGTTCGCGCTCGGGCGGATGATCTTGCCGTCGACGCGCTGCTCCATGACGTGCGCCGACCAGCCGCTGGTGCGCGCGATGACGAACAGCGGCGTGAAATGCAGCGTCGGCACGCCCATCTTGCTGTAGGAGACGGCGCTGTACCAGTCGAGGTTGGCGAACATCTTCTTCTCCGACCACATCACCGACTCGATGCGCTCGGCAATCTGGTACTGCGTCCTGTCGCCGGCGGAGCGGGACAGGCGCTCGGCGACCGCCTTGATCACCTTGTTGCGCGGGTCCCCGGTGGTGTAGACCGGGTGGCCGAAGCCGATCACGATCTCCTTCGCCGCGATACGGCGGCGGATGTCGGTCTCCGCCTCGTCGGCCGAGCGGTAGCGCTTCTGGATTTCGTCGGACACTTCGTTGGCGCCGCCGTGCTTGGGTCCGCGCAGCGCGCCGATGCCGCCGGTGATCGCCGAGTACAGGTCGCTGCCGGTGCCGGTGACCACGCGGCAGGTGAAAGTGCTGGCATTGAACTCGTGCTCGGCATACAGGATGAGGGAGGTATGCATGGCGCGGACCCATTCAGCGCTGGGTGCCTTTCCATGTAAGAGCCTTAAATAATGCCCGCCGATGGAATCATCGTCGGTCTCCGTGTCGATTCGCTTTCCTGAGTTCTGAAAATGAAACCAATAGACGAGCATCGACCCGAAACAGGCCATCAGGCGGTCGGCGAGGGCGCGCGCGCCCTCGACCGGATGGGAATCCATCTCCGGCTCGAGCGTGCCGAGCACCGAGCAGCCGGTGCGCATCACGTCCATCGGGTGAGCGGTTTTGGGGATCTGTTCCAGGACGGTTCGAAGTTGCCCCGGAAGCCCCCGAAGGGACTGCAATTTCTTCTTGTAACCCGTCAGTTCAGAACGGTTCGGCAATTTCTCGTGCACCAGCAAATACGCGATCTCCTCGAATTCCGCCTGATCCGCGAAGTCGAGGATGTCGTAGCCGCGGTAGTGCAGGTCGTTGCCGGTGCGGCCGACGGTGCACAGCGCCGTGTTGCCCGCCGGGATGCCCGACAGGGCGACCGACTTCTTGGGCTTAGCGACGATAGAGCTCATCGAGCTTCTGCTCGTAGGCGTGGTAGCCGATGACCTCGTAGAGCTCCTCGCGGGTCTGCATCTGGCCGATGACGTTCTTCTGCGTGCCGTCCTTGCGGATCGCCTCGTAGACCTTCTGCGCCGCCTGGTTCATGGCGCGGAACGCCGAGAGCGGATAGAGCACCATGTCGACGCCGGCCGAGCGCAACTCCTCGACGGTAAACAGCGGCGATTTCCCGAATTCCGTGATGTTGGCCAGGATCGGCACCTTCACCGCGTCCTTGAAGCGCCGGTACATCGGCAGGTCGGTGATGGCCTCGGGGAAGATCATGTCCGCGCCCGCTGCCACATATTTCAAGGCTCTTTCGATTGCCGCTTCCAGTCCCTCGTTGGCCAGGGCGTCGGTGCGGGCCATGATGACGAAGGACCGATCGCTGCGCGCATCGACTGCCGCCTTGAGGCGGTCGGCCATCTCTTCCTTCGACACCAGCTCCTTGTTGGGTCGGTGGCCGCAGCGCTTGGCGCCGACCTGGTCCTCGATGTGCATCGCCGCGGCGCCGAAGCGGATCAGCGAACGCGTGGTGCGCGCCACATTGAAGGCGCTGGCGCCGAAGCCGGTGTCGACGTCCACCAGCAGCGGCAGGTCGCAGACTTCGGTGATTCGCCGGATATCGGTCAGCGCGTCGTCGAGCCCGGAGATGCCGAGGTCGGGCATGCCGAGCGACCCGGCGGCGAGGCCGCCACCCGAGAGGTAGATGGCGCGATAGCCCGTCTTCTTTGCCACCAGCGCGTGATTCGCGTTGATGGCGCCGATGATCTGCAGCGGTTTTTCTTCGCGCAGCGCGGCGCGGAACTTTTCCCCCGCGGTCATAGGAGGTGCTTCACTCCGTCGCGCTCCTCGTGCAGTTCCTTGAGCGTCGCGTCCATGCGCTTGCGGCCGAATTCGGAGATCTCGACGCCCTTGACGACTTCGTAGCGTCCATCCTTGCAGGTCACCGGGTGGCCGTAGAGCACGCCCTCGGCGATGCCGTAGCTGCCGTCGGCGGGAATGCCCATCGACACCCAATCCCCCGGGCGCGTGCCGAGCACCCAGTCGTGCACGTGGTCGATGGCCGCACTGGCCGCGCTCGCCGCCGAGGACAGGCCGCGCGCTTCGATGATGGCGGCGCCGCGCTTCTGCACCGTCGGGATGAACGTCGTCTCGAGCCAGGCCTGGTCGTTGATCATCGGCCAGACCTTCTTGCCGTCGATTTCCGCCTGGAACACGTCCGGGTACTGCGTCGCCGAGTGGTTGCCCCAGACGATCATCTTTTTCACATCCTTCACGTCTTTCCTGATTCGCTGCGCCACCTGGCCGCAGGCCCGATTGTGATCGAGGCGCATCATGGCGGTGAACTGCGTCGGCTTGAGACTCGGGGCGTTCTTCATCGCAATCAGGCAGTTGGTGTTGGCGGGATTGCCGACTACCAGCACTTTCACGGCGCGGTTGGCCACGCGGTCAAGTGCCTTGCCCTGGGGCCCGAAGATCTTGCCGTTGGCTTCCAGCAAGTCCTTGCGCTCCATGCCGGGGCCGCGCGGCCGCGCGCCGACGAGCAGCGCAACGTCCACGTCCTTGAACGCGACCATCGGGTCGGAAGCGGGCAGCATGCCCTGCAGCAGGGGAAAGGCGCAGTCGTCGAGCTCCATCATGACGCCCTTGAGCGCCTTCTGCGCCTTTTCGTCGGGGATCTCGAGCATCTGCAGGATCACCGGCTGGTCCTTGCCCAGCATTTCGCCGCTGGCGATGCGAAACAGCAGCGAGTAGCCGATCTGGCCTGCGGCGCCGGTAACGGCCACGCGTACTGGGGATTTGGGCATTCGAAGCTCCGCAGGAAGGAAGGAGACGCTAATTCATTATAATTCCCATTGCCCATGTCGAGCGCGGCGGCGAGAAAAGCAAGACCCAAATACCTCAGCCTGCGCGCGCTGCTGTTTGAAATCCGCCTGCCCCTGCCGGGCTGGGTCTCGATCCTGCACCGCATCTCCGGCGCGCTGCTGGTATTCCCTTTCGCTGCCTGGCTGCTCTATATGCTCGACGCCAGCCTGCGCTCGGAGGACGGCTACGCGAGAGTCCAGGCTTACCTGCACTTGCCGCTGGTCAAGTTGGGCGCGCTGGTATTCGTCTGGGCCTATTGCCACCACTTTTGCGCCGGCATCCGCTTCCTGCTGCTCGACCTCAACAAGGGCATCAGCCTGGTGCAGACGCGACGTTCCAGTTTTGCTGTTCTGGTCATCAGCATTGCCCTGACGGCGTGGCTCGGGAGCAAGCTATGGTGAATCGCATCGTGGTCGGCGCGCACTACGGCACGCGCGACTGGCTCGCCCAGCGCATCACGGCGGTAGTGATGGCGATCTACACCGTCATTCTGCTTTTTGTTTTGGTAAAAAATGCCCCCATCCGCTACGACGTTCTGAAGGACCTGTTCGCGCAGGGCTGGATGCGCGTTTCCACTTTGCTTTTCGCCATCTGCCTCGCCTGGCACGCCTGGGTTGGCGTGCGCGACATCCTGATGGATTACCTCCAGCACGACGGCTTGCGCCTCGCCCTGCAGGTGCTGACGCTTCTTCTCCTCGCGAGCTACATCGGCTGGACCGTGCAAGTGCTCTGGCGATGATCCCGGTCCGCAAGTTCGATGCGATCGTGGTGGGGGCCGGCGGCTCCGGCATGCGCGCGGCGCTGGAACTGGCGCGCGCCAACCTGAAGGTGGCGGTGCTGTCCAAGGTTTTCCCGACGCGCTCGCACACCGTCGCGGCCCAGGGCGGCATCGCGGCGCCGCTCGCCAATTCGGGCGAAGACAACTGGCACTGGCACATGTACGACACGGTCAAGGGCTCCGACTATCTCGGCGACCAGGACGCCATCGAGTACATGTGCCGGCGCGCCGTCGAGGTGGTGGTGGAACTCGAGCACATGGGCATGCCGTTCGACCGGCTGGAAAGCGGACGCATTTACCAGCGCCCGTTCGGCGGGCACACGCAGAATTACGGCAGCCCCAAGATGGCGATGCGCTCCTGCGCCGCGGCCGACCGCACCGGCCATGCCATGCTGCACACCCTGTACCAGCAGAACGTGCGCTCCAACACGCAGTTCTTCATCGAGTGGATGGCGCTCGACCTGATCCGCGACCCGCAGGACGGCGCGGTGGTCGGCGTCACGGCCCTGGAAATGGAGACCGGCGAGCTGATGATTTTCCAGGCGAAGACGGTGCTGCTGGCGACGGGCGGCGCCGGCCGCATCTTCTGGGCGACGACCAATGCCTTCATCAATACCGGCGACGGTCTCGGCATGGCGGCGCGCGCCGGCCTGCCGCTCGAGGACATGGAGTTCTGGCAATTCCACCCGACCGGCGTCGCCGGCGCGGGCGTGCTGATCACCGAAGGCGTACGCGGCGAGGGCGGCTACCTGCTCAACAAGAACGGCGAGCGCTTCATGGAGCGCTACGCGCCCAACGCCAAGGACCTGGCGAGCCGCGACGTGGTGTCGCGCGCCATGACCACCGAGATCAAGGAAGGCCGCGGCTGCGGCGAGCACGCCGACCACGTGCTGCTCAAGCTCGATCACCTCGGCCCCGAGGTGATCAACCTGCGCCTGCCCGGCATCCGCGAGATCGCCATCAAGTTCGCCAACGCCGATCCGGTGCGCGACCCGATTCCCGTGGTGCCCACCGTTCACTACCAGATGGGCGGCATCCCGGCCAACTACATGGGGCAGGTGGTGATCCCCGAAGGCAACAGCAAGGAAGCGATCCTGCCGGGAATGTACGCGGTGGGGGAGTGCGCTTGCGTCTCGGTACACGGCGCCAATCGCCTCGGCACCAATTCGCTGCTCGACCTGGTGGTGTTCGGCAAGTCCTCGGGCGAGCAGATGCTGAAAGACATGGCGACGATGCCGCGGCCGCATCGCAACCTGCCGAAGGATGCCGGCGAAGCCACCCGGTCAAGAATGGCGAGATTGGATAATGCCAAAAGCGGCGAGCGCGTTGCCGACGTGCTGAACGACCTGCGCCGCGCCATGCAGGCACATTGCGGCGTGTTCCGCTTCCCGGAGGACCTGATTGCCGGCGTTTCGAAAATAAAAGCCATTGCGGAAAGGGCGGCAAGGACCTTTATCCAGGACAAATCCAAGGTGTTCAACACCGCGCGCGTGGAAGCGATGGAACTGGAGAACCTGGTCGAGACCGCGATGGCCACCATCGTCTCGGCCGAGGCGCGCAAGGAGAGCCGCGGCGCGCAGGCGCGCGCGGATCACCCCGATCGCGACGACAAGAATTGGATGAAGCACACGCTGTGGTACAAGGAAGGCAATCGCCTCGACTACAAGCCGGTGCACCTGAAGCCGCTGACCGTCGAGACCATGGAGCCCAAGGTGCGCACCTACTGATGCGACTCAACATCTACCGCTACGACCCGGACCAGGACGAGAAACCCTACCTGCGTTCCTATGACGTGGCCCTCGAGCAGGCCGACCGCATGCTGCTCGACAAGCGAAGATGCAGGACGACACGCTCGCCTTCCGCCGCTCCTGCCGCGAGGGCGTGTGCGGCTCCGACGCCGTCAACATCAACGGCAAGAACGGCCTCGCCTGCATCACCAAGATCGCCGAGCTGCCCGACGAGGTGACGCTGCGGCCGCTGCCCGGCCTGCCGGTGATCCGCGACCTGATCGTCGACATGACGCAGTTCTTCAAGCAGTACCACTCGATCAAGCCCTACGTCATCAACAACGACCCGCCGCCCGAGCGCGAGCGCCTGCAGTCGCCGCAGGAGCGCGAGCATCTCAACGGCCTCTACGAGTGCATCCTGTGCGCCTGCTGTTCGACCGCCTGCCCGTCGTTCTGGTGGAACCCGGACAAGTTCGTCGGCCCGGCGGGCCTGCTGCAGGCCTATCGCTTCATCGCCGATACCCGCGACCAGACCACCAACGAGCGGCTCGACAACCTCGAGGATCCCTACCGCCTGTTCCGCTGCCACACCATCATGAACTGCGTCGACGTCTGCCCCAAGCACCTCAATCCGACGCAGGCCATCAATCACATCAAGGAATTGCTGGTGAAGCGCTCGGTATGACGCTCGAACAGCATCGCCTGAGGTGGAAGTGCAGGAGGGGATTGCTGGAGCTGGATTTGCTGTTGCAGAAGACCATCGATCCAGGGATCGATGAAAAGGCAATTTCCCTTCTCAATGAATTGCTCGACCTGCCGGACAATGACCTGCTGGACATCGCCATGGGCCGCAGCGACGCCTACGGCCCGCACTTGAACGATATCGTCGCGCGGCTGCGCGCTGCTTAGGAGTCGGAACCATGGACAAGAAGGCAACGCTCACCCTCCCGGATGGCAAGACGCTCGAGTTCCCGGTCATGTCCGGTTCCATCGGGCCGGACGTGGTCGACATCCGCAAGCTCTACGGCCAGTCGGGCATGTTCACTTACGACCCCGGCTTCCTCTCCACCGCGAGCTGCAACTCGACCATTACCTACATCGACGGCGACGCCGGCGTGCTGCTGTACCGCGGCTACCCGATCGAGCAGCTGGCGCAGCACTGCGATTTCCTCGAGGTGTGTTATCTGCTGTTGTACGGCGAACTGCCCGACGCGAAGCAGAAGAAGGAGTTCGTCGACATCGTCACCCACCACACCATGGTGCACGAGCAGCTGGCGCGCCTCTACCAGGGCTTCCGGCGCGACGCGCACCCGATGGCGGTGATGGTCGGCGTGGTCGGCGCGCTGTCGGCCTTCTACCATGACGCGCTCGACATCAATAACCCCCAGCATCGCACCATCTCGGCCTTCCGCCTGATCGCCAAGATGCCGACCATCGTCGGCATGTCGTACAAGTATTCGATCGGCCAGCCGTTCATGTACCCGAAGAACGACCTGTCCTACACCGCGAACTTCATGCGCATGATGTTCGCGGTGCCGGCCGAGGAGTACAAGCCGAACGACGTGCTGGTGCGCGCGATGGACCGCATCTTCATCCTGCACGCCGACCATGAGCAAAACGCCTCGACCTCGACGGTGCGGCTATCGGGATCCTCGGGCGCCAACCCCTACGCCTGCATCGCCGCCGGCATCGCCTGCCTGTGGGGCCCGGCGCACGGCGGCGCCAACGAGGCCTGCCTCCAGATGCTGGAAGAGATCGGCGACGCCTCGAAGATCCCCGAGTTCATCAAGAAGGTGAAGGACAAGAATTCCGGCGTGCGCCTGATGGGCTTCGGCCACCGCGTCTACAAGAACCACGACCCGCGCGCCAAGCTGATGCGCGAAACCTGCCACGAGGTGCTGGAGGAGCTCGGCCTGCACAACGACCGCCTGTTCAAGCTGGCGCTCGCGCTGGAGAAAATCGCGCTGGAAGACGACTATTTCGTCTCGCGCAAGCTGTATCCGAACGTCGATTTCTATTCGGGCATCGTGCAGCGTGCCCTCGGCATCCCGGTGGCCATGTTCACCTGCATCTTCTCGCTGGCGCGCACCGTCGGCTGGATCGCGCAGTGGCAGGAGATGATCTCGGATCCCGAATACAAGATCGGCCGCCCGCGCCAGCTCTACAAGGGCTCGGTGCGCCGCGAGGTGAAACCGATCGGCCAGAGGTAACGATCATGATGAAGCAGTTTCTCGAGAATTCCTATTTGTTCGGCGGCAATGCCCCGTTCGTCGAGGACCTGTACGAGCAGTACCTCGCCGATCCCGCGGCGGTGCCGGCCGAGTGGCGCAGCTACTTCGACAAGCTGCAGACGATGGAAGGCGCGGCGGCGAAGGACGTCGCGCACGCGCCGGTGGTGGCCGCGTTCGCGCAGCGCGCCAAGGCGGGCCCGGCGCGGGCGCAGCCGGTCACGCGGCTCGATCGCAAGCAGGTGTCGGTGATCCAGCTGGTCGCCGAATACCGCTTCCGCGGCTGCCTGCTCGCCGACCTCGACCCGCTCAAGCGCCAGCAGAAACCGCACATCCCCGAGCTCGAGCCGGGCTACTACGACCTGACCGATGCCGACATGGACACGGTCTTCAATACCGGCACGCTGATGGGGCCAGAGCAGGCGCCATTGCGCGAAATCATCCGCGCGCTGCAGGAGACCTACTGCGGCAGCCTGGGCGTCGAGTACATGTACATCTCCAGCCGCGCCGAAAAGCGCTGGATCCAGGAGCGCCTCGAGCCGATCCGCTCCAAGCCGAGCTACGCGCCGGACTACAGGAAGCACATCCTCGAGCGCCTCACCGCCGCCGAGGGCCTCGAGCGCTACCTGCACACGCGCTACGTCGGCCAGAAGCGCTTTTCGCTGGAAGGCGGCGACACGCTGATTCCGGTGCTCGACAACCTGCTGCAGCGTGCCGGCACCGCCGGCGTGCAGGAACTGGTGGTCGGCATGGCGCACCGCGGGCGCCTGAACGTGCTGGTCAACACCCTCGGCAAGATGCCGAAGGACCTGTTCTCCGAATTCGAGGGCAAGCACGCCGACGACCTGATGGCGGGCGACGTCAAGTACCACCAGGGCTTCTCCTCCGACATCAATACGCCGGGCGGGCCGATGCACCTCACGCTCGCCTTCAATCCTTCGCACCTGGAGATCGTCAATCCGGTGGTCGAGGGCTCGGTGCGGGCGCGCCAGCACCGCCGCTTCATGGCGATGCGGCCGTGGCGGGACAGGGCGTGGTGATGGAGACCCTCAACCTGTCGAATACCCGCGGCTACGGCACCGGCGGCACGGTGCACATCGTGGTCAACAACCAGATCGGCTTCACCACCTCCGACCCGCGCGACAGCCGCTCCACGCTGTATTGCACCGACGTCATGAAGATGGTCGAGGCGCCGATTTTCCACGTCAACGGCGACGATCCCGAGGCCTGCGTCATGGCGATCGAGATCGCGCTCGATTACCGCACCCAGTTCAAGAAGGACGTGGTGGTGGATATCGTCTGCTTCCGCAAGCTCGGCCATAACGAGCAGGACGAGCCAATGGTGACGCAGCCGCTGATGTACAAGATCATCAACGCGCATCCGGGCACGCGCAAGCTGTACGCCGACAAGCTGGCGGCGCAGGGCGTGATCGCCGCCGACGAGGCCGACAAGATGGTGGCGGGCTTCCGCCAGGCGATGGACGGCGGCTTCCACACCAACAAGACCATCCTCTCCAACTTCAAGCCGCCGTTCGCAGTGGACTGGTCAAAGTACAAGAACACCAAGTGGGACGAGAACGACGACACGACGTTGCCGCTCGCGGACCTGCAGATGCTGGCCGAGCGCCTCACGGCCATCCCGCCGAACTTCAAGCTGCACCCGCGGG
>WNFM01326673.1_pt1 | contig 57432 bp, 54 predicted proteins | sample 5400271 | NCBI WGS metagenome assembly WNFM01 (sample SAMN13153352, study PRJNA577476) | soil metagenome | isolation source: 60 cm saprolite on Douglas fir-dominated hillslope | place: USA:California | collected 2013-09-17
TATCAACACACCGATGTTGCCGCTGAAGTTGACCCTCAGGACGTACAAATTGCTCAATCTGGAATACTTGCTGATAATCCTTTGTATATTTTTAAAGAAACAGGCAGAAGAATTCAAGAATTCTTCATCTTTGATTCTCTTGCGAAGACACAGCTCCTCCTCAAGCACAATTCCTGGGAAAACATTGAGACGATTTCACTTTTGCAAAAAAATCTCAAGCAAAACAACCCATTTATTAAAGGTGTAACAGTTGGAATTGCAGCAAACAATATACAGGCTGTTGAAGGTAGGTTTAATCATATTCTGTCTCTTTCCAACATAATTGGCAAAACCGATAAAGACAAAGCAAAAGCAATTAATGCCGTTGCCTTTATCTACGCTGAAAAATATTTCCGCGAAGAGTTAATCTTACAAGGACTCGAAGAGAAGCTTGATGACTCTTCCATGATAAAAATTGAGAACGCTCGTGCAAAAGGACTAGGTGCTTTTGCGAAGATATTAGTTAGTTATCATCCAGATCCTCAAATTTTATCCAGGGAACTTGCAAATAGTCTAACTTCGGAAACAGGTACTAATTATAAAGAACTTAAAACAGCGGAGCTTTTACAAGAATTGGAAGATGCAACTTCAGGCGAATCACAAAAACTTCCTTTGCGACTTTCCCAATACATTCTTATAGAGAGATTTGAGAAGAAAATCCTTGCAATGCCAATCGCAAAGAGGCAAGCACTACTGGATACGTTGGTAAGTGAGATTCCCGGAAATCCAATGCGTGAATTTAAAACTTTTTCAAGAATGAGAAGAGTATTTACATCACGTGAGCTCATTGTTTATGCTGATTTGTATAAAGCCAAAATTTTGGAGCATTTTGAAGGAAGAGTCCTTGGGTTGTCTACTTCTAGTCTACAAAGTCAATTTATCACGAATTGGGTGACGGATCCTGCAGATTTGCGAATTTTGGAAGCTTTGGAGCTCAGAGCTGTAAGTCAAAAAAATAGTAATCCCCAACTTACTGGAATAATTAAAAACTTGAAAACGTTGGGGTACAGCCAAATCTCCAAAGCATATGGAAGAGACCCCGAAAAACTCAAAGATACTCTTTTTTATGAAAGTGCGACAGTATACCCGGATGTTTTAGATATAAAAGTAGCTGTTGATCTAGATACAGCTTTTAATAATGCAAAATTTGTTAAAAATTTAGAAAAAAAAGTTGTAGGTGAATTTGCGTCTAATATACCCTCGAGTCTTTCCGGTGTGGTGGTCAGTGCGTCACCCGAAACCGCGAACCTATTATCAGAAATAAAATCGGATATCCCTCTTGCCAGTCAAAATGAAATTTTAGCAGCTATAACAGCGGAAACTACTTTGGATAGTATTCAAGTTCCGGAAACTGCCAATGCTATAAATAATTTGGTTAGCAATCTAGAGCAAAATCAGGATATCGCGATTGTTACGCAAAGTTTACAGGTTCCGATACCCGAAGTTATTTCACAGATAGATACTCAGGTTTCGCCGCCTTCAACACAGGAAGTTTTACAAAGAACAGAGGAATTAACTCAAGAAATCTTTTCTGCTCCAGCAGGACAAGAAACACCTATTGAGCAAATATTGCCACCCGTTATCCAGCAGGAAATTGAGCAAGTACAACAAGCTACTAACTCAATTCCTCACGTAGACCAAACTTTGATACAAACGGTAGTCACTACTGTAGAACAAACTCAGCCAAGCACATCTCCTGCCCCCGCTCCCGAAGCTCTAGCACCTCCTCAAGCACAGTCTGCGCCCGAACAACCCGCTGCGCCTGCAGTGCCAGGATTATAGCTCTCTTTGCCGCTTGCACTCAAACTACTTGTATATTACATTTAAATTAGTACTTATTTTGTAGGTTTTTATGGCTATGGAAAATAATAAAAAGATAAGAATAGCAATCATGACAGTTATGATATGTCTTTTGATCAATGGGATAGCCTTGAGACAAGCTTTCGCATCCACGATTTATTGGGGTGTGTTTTACACAGGTTGCTGCAGTCTATCTGGTTTAACCTCTTTTGAAGCTGATGCAGGAAAAGGAGCGGCTATTGTTAATGAATTTCAAACATGGGGGAAAACTGATGGTTCACAGAATTTTCATACGGATTGGATGGACACTTTTCGAAATCATGGGTCGATACCAATGGTGACATGGCAACCTCAGGATGCGTCGAGTAATGTGACTGACGCAGCATACTCCCTGGCTAACATTTATAACGGAAATTTTGATACATACATAACAAAGTTTGCAACAGATGCGAAAGCATGGGGTCACCCATTTTTTCTCCGATTTGCGCATGAAATGAATGGAACATGGTATTCCTGGTCTGAGAAAGAAAATGGGAATAGTCCTGGGGACTATATTAAAGCGTGGAGACATGTCCATGATATATTTACCCAAAATGGTGTGACAAACGCCACATGGGTATGGTGCCCAAATATTGATTCTAAAAACCAAATTCAGATAGATGGACTCTATCCAGGGTCTTCGTATGTAGACTGGGTTGCGATGGATGGATATAATTTTGGTACAGTCAATGGTAATACGTGGAAAACATTTACCCAAGTTTTTTCAGCCACATATACTCACATCACCAATCTTGCACCAGATAAACCACTTATGATCGCAGAAACAGAGTCTGAAGAAACAGGAGGAGATAAAGCGGCATGGCTAACAGATGCTTTTGGTACACAAATTCCGACAAATTTTCCCAAAGTTAAGGCAGCAGTTGTCTTTAATAAAGTGGTAACATATAATTGGCCGATTGAATCATCTGTAGCTGCTCAGAATGCTTTCGCAAGTGCAATTAGCTCTTCTTATTACGTGTCCAATCAATATAGCGCTCTGAATACCTCTCCAATCCCCCTTTCAGATGCATCTTCATCCACCAATCCTACTTCCGCACCAACTACAACACCTACTCCTTTGCCAGGTACTAGCGTTCCTACCATAACTCCGACTCCAACAATACCAATTACTCCATTTGTTGAAGTAACGACAGCTTCCCAAGAACTTCCCAATGGTACCATTCCATCTATCAAAAATCAGCAATATACGCTCTACCTTCCATCTTCTGCGCAAGGCAAGAATATATTACAAACATTTCTCTTTAATTTCACTCTTGGTATTGATACTATTTTAATAGGATTAAAACATATGTCATTTCATATATGAAAAAAATAGGACTTATTTCTTTAGTCTGTGCACCACTATTAGGCCTTGTAGCGTTATATGTTATTGGATCTCATTCTTTAGGGGCAAATATCTTGTATGGTCTGCGGAGTGGGAGAGGAATACAAGTTACCTCGGATGGCAATCCAAATATTCCTCTGCTCACCAATACAGGTGTTATTACCCTGCAGGGTAATTCAGGAGATGTGTCTCTCATTGGGAGCAGTGGTATAGGAATACAAGGCCTGCAATTAGTAAATCTTGATAAAGGCTCATCGCAAAAGATATTTAAAACAATTCAAGTTGGTAACACTACTCTTTCTGCTGCGACAAATACTGATACTCTGCTTCTTGCCTCAGGAACAGGAATAAGCCTAAGTACAGATACGACGACAGCAAAAACTGTTACAATAACGAATGCAAGTCCAACACAGTGGGTAAATACGAGTAATAATATCTATTTTTCCACAGGAATTGTAGGCATAGGAACAACGCCATCTTACGCGCTTGATGTCAGTAGCGGAAGTGGTGTTATGGCAAGATTTTCAGGCCGTGTCATTGGAGGAGATGCAGTTAACACAAATGAATTCGCGACACTCGGGCAAATTACTTCTGGAGCTGGACAATTCTGGCAGCGAAATAGTGGTGCACTTTCTCCAACCAATATTACAGACGATCTTTTAATTTCAGGAAGCAGCACTTCTTCTGCGCTATTTCAAGTTTTTGGCGCAGGAGCAAATGCAGGAACAGCATCAACGTCGGGAAATCTGGTATTCAATGGGAGCGCGACGAAGATTAGCCAGCTCAATGGCGCTGGACTTACATTTCAAGTAAGTCCTGGAGGAGACGCAGGACTAACAACAGCAATGTTTATTCAAAACAATGGCAACGTTGGTGTTGGAGTAACAAATCCCTCTGGAGCAATGGAAATAAAAGCTCCAGTTGGGACAACAAATCTTGTGTTATCCACTCCTACTGTTGGACACACATTCTCTTTCAGTCACAATGACACAAATGCCATTATTAATTCATCAACAGGTGGTATATTATTTCAAGACAATGGTGCTACAAAGGTGACGCTTGATGCAAATGGCAATGTAGGCATTGGCACAACCAGTCCCCAAGCAACTTTTGAAATAGATAATAATAGTGGTGTCTATGGGACAAGCTTGGCAGATACGATTAGGTTAGTAAATAACACGGGTTCTGCGAATAGTAGAGCAACCAATATTTCCTCGTATGTTCCCGATAGCCTTGGTAATTCTATACTTATTGCAAGTGTTTCAGCATTAAGTGTTGTGAATACAGCAGGAGCTTTTAATGGCGCCGTCACATTTTCAACAGCAAATGCAGGTGGGGTGCCTACGGAAAAAGTAAGAATTGACAATAATGGCAATGTTGGTATTGGCACAACAAGTCCACAAACCTCACTCCATATTGTTAATACCAGTAATACCAAACTCACGAATGCGCTCACATTAGGGAATAATGCAGGAGGTAATGGTACAGGAACTCAATTACTCTTTAGTTTGGGTGCAAGTGGGACAAATGTAACTGCCAGTATCGCTGCAGTCAGAAGCAATACGCCTGGTAATAATGCTACCTATCTTTCTTTTAACACAAATCTAGGCAATAGCGCAGGTGGTGCAACTGAGACACTGAGATTATCTGAGTTTGGAGGAGCAGGGTTTCAAACAAATCTTATCGGCAATGGTGCGCTTGTAATTAATCAACCAAATGCTTCGGGAGATATTTTTACTGCATCACAATCAGGAAGTACAAAGTTTACCATTAGTAATGGTGGTAATGTGGGGATAGGTACTACTGTTCCTCTTGCCCCATTGCACGTTGTTGGTAGCGCTTCGTTATCTGCAAATTTAATATTTTATGGTGGATCAACAGCACATACCATCAACTATGATGACCTTGGAACTATCAATTTCGTACGGTCTCCTGCCGGAGAAGGAGGTTCTGCAGCAACCTCAACACTGTTTTTAGGCTCATCAGGCAATGTTGGTATTGGCATAACTGCTCCACAAAGTCCACTGCACATTCTTAATACCAGTAACACCAAACTCACGAATTCGTTAACTTTGGGAAATGGTGGAGGAGGCAATAATACAGGAACGCAAATACTTTTTAATTTATCGTCAGGTAATAGTATAAATACTGCCAGTATAGCAGCAGTAAGAACAAATTCTTCTGGTACAAATGCTACCTATTTTTCTTTTAACACCAATCTAGGCAATAGCGCAGGTGGCGCAACTGAGGTACTCAGACTATCAGAAAATGGAGGAGCAGGATTTCAAACAAGTGCAATTGGAAATGGTGCGCTTGTTGTAAATCAACCAAATGCTTCGGGAGATATTTTTACCGCATCACAATCAGGAAGTACAAAATTTGTCATAAATAATGGTGGAAATGTAGGAATAGGGACGAATGCCCCTGGATATACTCTCGATGTCCAATCCTCCATCTCTGCAACTGCCTCAGCAGAAATTTATAACACCAATTCAACTGCGAATTCTGGTGGTCTTGTTGTGAAACTCGGTTTTAGCGGAAACGGAACAGCTCCAACACCTGCAGGTGGTCAAGGTGCAGGTAATAACTTTATACGTTTCCTCAATGGAAGTGGAATTGCTCAAGGATCGATTGACTCCAATGGATCAGGAGGGGTTGCATATCAGACAGGTGGTGTCGATTTTGCTGAGTATTTTAGTAAAGCTCCTGGCCAAACGTTTGAAGCAGGAGATGTCATAAGTCTGACAGGAATTTTAGATAATCAACTCGCAACAAAATCAACTTTTTCCTATGATTCACATCTTCTTGGTGTTGTCTCTGCTCATCCTGGCTTTATTGGCGGAATAGCAGGAGATGATAAGGTGCTTGTTGGACTCACTGGACAAATACCAATTAAAGTTTCTACTGAGAATGGAAGTATTCAACCTGGTGATCTTCTTACTTCATCAGCAACAATTCCAGGTGTTGCCATGAAAGCAACAGAAAAAGGACAAATTGTTGCCAAAGCCCTTCAAGGATATACTGGGAATACTGTTGGTACCATTCAAGCATATGTTTCTTCTTCCTATGCAGATCCAACAGGTCAACTTGCTACTTTACCAGTAAATCTAACTCCAACACCACCTAGCACGAATATGCCAATTCTCGCATCTTTGTCTGTTGACGGACTGGCAACGGTCTCAGGAGATCTGCGAGTGAAAGGGAATGCACTGTTTGAAGGAGTAGTGTCTGTTATTGATACCATTACTTCCCCAAATCTTATTATTTCCAAATTAGCAGACTTTTTTGGAAGCGTTATTTTCCATAGTGATGTATCCTTCCTTGGGAGACCAACATTCAATCAGGATACAGCCGGTTTTGCAGTCATAAGAAAAGGAGCAACGAGAGTTGCTGTCACATTTAAGCAACAATACACGCAAATACCTTTGGTAAATATTAACCCTGCAGTTGGACAAGACAATCAGGCGACAGAAGCGGCAGCAGAACAATTCATTTTAGCTCCCGACATGAAATATACCATCGCGAATTTATCAGAAAAAGGATTTAGTATTACATTAAATAAACCAGCACAGACAGAAATTCGCTTTACCTGGTCAGCGCTCGGAGTAAAAGATGCAACAACGAGCACATCTGCTCCTGTTAGTATTCCTCCTTCTCCATTACCGACAACAATACTCTCTCCAACCATTGAATTTTCACCGTCTCCATCGCAATAACATACTAATTGCAAGAATGAAGAAAGGAATATATAATGATACGTAAAGAGAGGGTCTAATGGATACAAATAAAACACAATACAATATGAAAAAGATAGGTATGGTCTTATTACTTCTTATTGCGCTTGCTTTAGCTGCAAGCACTTTCTATTTTTTTAATAAGTATCAGCAGGTAAAAAAACAATATCAAAATAGTGCAACGACAGCACAAGTTGCGCAAATTACCACTGAAGTTTCAAAGCTCATGCTGCTTCCTAAAAATGAAACACCAACAATAGCAACGGTAAATGATATTACTAAATTAAAAGATCAACCTTTCTTTGTGAATGCCAAAAATGGGGACAAGGTACTTATTTATCCCAATGCAAGTATTGCAATTCTCTATGACCCGACAGCGCATCTTATCATTAATGTTTCTCCAATAACACTGGGAAATAATGCTCCTCCAACACCCCAACCCACAGTAACTGTGTCACTAACACCTACACCAACGGTACGTCCGAAAGCAACTCCATCTCCAACTCTATCTCCAACACCAACACAGGCAAGTCAGTAAAATCAGAACAAGCTACTGAGTTCAATGCTCATGGGGATTTGTGCAGTTTGTTTAAAACCACATTTTTCATAAAAATCTACTAAATTTTCCTCAACAGCGATTGGGATATAGACTGTCCCTATTACATGCAATCTCTTTAGTACCTCTTCTACTAATTGTTGTCCTATTCCTTTTTTGCGAAAAGTCTTATCAACAACTAATTTTTGCAAATATCCGCGTCTTCCATCAAATGATCCAAGCACGGTACCAATAATTTTTCCATTCTCTTCAGTAAGAATACTTAGATGTGGATTTTTCTCTAAAAAGAGTGTGAATCCCTCAAGACTATCCATTTCGCTAACAAAATAATTTGCTTCCCAAAAAGAAATAAGTTTCTCGTAATCTTCAATTGTGATATCTCTGATATTCATGACTATAGTATAACAGGAATCGAGAAGAGTTTTTCTTGATGCTCTGGAGATTTTGTCGAATCTACTCCATACAGTGCTATTTCTCTCACTTTAAAATTCCAATTAACTTTATTTACTCTTTGTGCAATAATCTTTTCATTTTTTCTAAAATTTTCTCGCGCTTTAGTATCTTTTATTCTTCCGACTGTCAGATGTGGATGAAATGCTACAGTATTATCCGTGACACTAAACTCTTCAAGAGTCGGTAGTATCTTATTACGGAAATCTGCTAATAATTCAGGATATTTTATGTCTAAAAATATCACCTGAGGATTTTCTTTTGAGAAATAACCTAATCCACTAACGGTAATGTCCACATCTTGCAACAAATGTCCATAAGGTTTTATTAACTTGCTAATTTTATTTAATGCAAACTGAGATTGTTTATTTAAATAAGAAAGCGTTATATGAGGAGTTTGTGGTTGGACTATTTCTATAGATGGATCTATTGCATTGATATCTATTAATAATTGCTCGAATTCTTGTTGATACTCTTGCGGCAATGGTATTCCAATAAAACAAGATGAGTAACTTTTCATATACTTTTTGGATTATTTGCAGTAATTGCACGAATTAAAATATCTGTTCCATGGTCAATGCTAAAGGTAGAAAACAATGTCTCCCCTACTGCAAAAGTAAATTTTTGCCCGGCAAAAGGATAGACAATTTCTTTTTTAAAATAGACATCCATGTGGAGATTATAGCAGATACGAGGCCAATTTCCCTCTTTACAACTCCCCTTCTCTTCTTTACTATAGTCTTAGCAAAGATTGATGCAAGAACGACAACAACTCACCGTTGCTGAAGTCGCTAGGTGGTTAGACACCAACTATTTTGCCCACAAAATCCCACCATCACAAAATCCGCCAAATAGTCCTTCGCAGATTTATGCAGAGAGTTTGCTTGGAGTAAAACAAAGAAGATGGGAAAAATATGAAGGAGGATTATCTGGAGGTATTGCAGAACACCTTTTTAAACATGTTCTCACTTTTTTGTCTCCAGATGGATATAGTGTCGAAATGACAAATTTAGAGCTTGATAGTCTGGGGTGTGATATTCTTATCAGAAAAGATCGTGAAATAATTGGTGGGATAGATTTAAAATCAGGTAAATCTTCCTATAAAAACAGCCATGATTCACGGATTACGGATTTTCCCGTGATAACATTGCTTATGGAACATCTGGGAGTTGAGGAAGTTTTCTCAAGTATTCGAAGAGGACATTTACCCGATTTAGAAACAACAATGTATGAGAGAATGACGAGCAAAAATGGGATAGAAATGCTTAAGCAATTGCAAAGAAAAACTGAAGATAAGCGAATAAGCTTGCCGAAAGGAGAATTCAGTAAATATTTATGTCGCATTGCAATGAGAGCACATCAAGTACAACAAGATGCTCATGAAGGTATATAGATTTCTCCCTTGCGCTCCACACATTCTCTGATATAGTATGGTGTCTATGTCGGAAAATAAAAGATTTTTGGAAAGGTTTCCACCATTTCAGGATGATAGGTGGATAATTGGAAGTACAAAGGAGATACTTTTTGATTTTCGAAATAATCCAATTCCTGTGTATCGATTGTTATTGAAAGAAAAAAATAAGCTTCATGGATACATAGATTTTCTTTATCTTGCTGAGTCTGAGGGGCAATCTGTCTTCTTTCTTGCGGGATTTAAGACCGACTCGGGTCTTCAAAAATATCCTTATGACGTTGCATCAACTGAATTACTTCAAACATTACAAGGGGAAATGGAAGAAATTGATGCAGTCTGTCTTGTAGAGCCACAGGGTAGAGGATATTTTTTTGAGGAGAGTGGGTGGGAAAATATGAAAAGACTGAAAGCTATTACCCCTTTGCAAAGGTATAATGCGCATGGGCAATCAGATGAGGACTTAATAAAAGTTGTCATGGATAAGAATGCGGTAAATCTTATTGTTGGCTACAATGAAGGAGTTTTGCGACAAGAAAGAGGAGAGCGTCACGCAGCAGCTGCTTGAAGGAAGACTCAGCTTTCGGTATAATCTGAAGAGAGAATGGGCGGTTTCATCCAGAGGATGATGGTCCTCTGGACCAAGCTCAACATGTATTATATTTATTTTGCCAAAAGTTTAAAGAATGGTAAAGTATACGTGGGTAAAACAAACAAAAAACCCGAAGATCGAGTAAAGGAACATAATCAAGGTTCGAATAAATGGACAAAAGAAAACGGACCATTCAAGCTTGTTTATTTTGAGACATATATTTACGAAGAAGATTTAGCCGCTAGGGAGAGTTTTTATAAAACAGGTTTTGGAAATAAAATAAAGAAAGCGATAATTACAGTAATGGATCCTTAGCTCAGCTGGTAGAGCGTCGCATTTACACTGCGAATGTCGGGGGTTCGATCCCCTCAGGATCCACTAAATCTGGCTCAGCTTCATCCAGAGGATGATGGTCCTCTGGACCAGGTAGAGCGCTTCATTTACACTGAAGATGTCTGGGGTTCGAGTCCCTAATCGCCCACTGAAAAATTATATGAGAAAAATAATTGTTTTATCATTTATTACATTAGATGGAGTCATGCAAGCTCCTGGTGGACCTAAGGAAGATACATCGGGTGGTTTTAAATATGGAGGTTGGGTCGGACCTTATTTTGATGAAGTTGCTGGTAAAGTCATGGAAAAACAGATGAAATCTGCAGACCTTCTTTTGGGCAGAAAAACGTTTGAGATCTTTGCTGGTTACTGGCCAGAACATGAAAATGCATGGCCAGGTATCAATGATGTCACAAAATATGTCATGTCCAAGACCATGAAAAAGTCAGATTGGAAAAATTCAGTTTTCCTCAAAGGCCTGTCTGATATAAAAAAGCTCAAAAATTCAAAAGGCTCGGACATTCAGGTTCACGGCAGCGGTAAGCTTATTCAACTGCTCTTTAAGAATGATTTAGTCGACGAACTCTGGCTCAAAATTTTCCCGCTGACTTTAGGGAAAGGAAAAAAGTTGTTTGACAGCGGTACGATTCCGGCAGCATTTACATTAACAGAGAGTTTGGTTACGCCAACAGGAGTGATTATTGTAAGTTACAAGCGAGCTGGAAAAGTCAAGACAAGTACTATTGGAACTTAAAGGGTGCCAGGCTTGCTATTTCATCCTATAATATTTGACAAATCCACGAATTTAAGGTATATTCTCCTTTATGAGTAGCACAGTTGAAGCTGAAGTTATGGAACAAGTGACTAGGGATGCACTTTTACCTCCCAATAGAGTAAAAAGGAGTTTTGTTACTCGTCCTCATATAGACCTTGAAGAAATTCCAGAGAAGAGTGCTGTAGATGGTTCTAAAACAAATCCAGCTGATTTGTGGCTCCTTAAGCCATATATCCCTGAAGACCTTGTTGAAGAAATAGATATCTATTCTCAGGGAGTTGAGGAGCAATTACCTCTAGAGACTTCTCCTGAAAGCATTGTGAAAGAACTAGAATTGCTGGCGATATATGATGATTGTTTTTCCGCGCTTCGTGGTGCATTTGATTTTGAACCAACCTTTGCTTGGAGTGAAGATTCTAGTGTAATAAAACTTCTTAAAAGAGTATACAATGCAGAAGCACGACCTGAGGAAATACAGGAAATTGCTATAGCGGAAGAATTAAGCATTGAGAATGAGGGGATGTATCTTTCGATTGCAATTCGGACAAGAGACGATGCGAAATTACAACTTGAGATACATGGAGACAATCCCAAAGAAGCTTCCTTTGCTTTTGAGAATGGACAGACTTTTAGTCAATGGGATGGCTGTGAAAATGTGCCAGTCATTGTAGAGTCTGTAAGGACATTGCTTGCATTGGCAGAAAAAAATCCTCAGTCTAAAGATAGACGTAATAGATACAAAGATACACTCGAAATCCTCGATCTCCTTCTCCAAAAGTAACGTGTTACGTACAAGCTCCTCCAGGAATGCATACGCCTTTTGGAGTGGTATGACTTCTTGAGCAATCAGTAATGGTTTTATTGCAGAGGAGCGATTTCGTTATCGATGCCGTTTTATTCTGAGAAAAAAATGCATGCAAAATGACAATACCTACGATTAAGATAATTATGAGAGCAACAATAATAAGTTTTTTCATACACAGATCCCGGCTCGGAGGCCGGGATGACGTAAGTAGTTATCCAAAAGTAAATGCATAGAGCTCAATGCCACTATTTTGAAATTCCAATCTTAAGATATGGTCGCCGCTATTTCCTTTTAAATCCACCAGGTTATACAACCGATCGCTATCAATGGTGACTATGCCATTCTGGACATCACTACCCGCAACGTCAGCATTCACAATTTTATTATCAAGAAAAACTTTTACTGTTGGATTGGTATTTTGACCCCCGCCTGCAACGCCTGGGCTTGCCTGGCGGGCAGGTGGTCTTAGCACTAAAAAGACTTTATTTGCAGAAAAGTGATAGGTCAGGATAGAGTTATTTCCTGTAATGGCGTTGTCGGGCGTTATATTCCATTGTCCTCCAAGACTAAAGGAATTTACTGGAGGATTGTTTGATAACACATAATTTTGCGTACCAGTACTCAGACTTCCATTGGGATAATAATATTGTCCTCGATTTGCACCAAGATATGTCTCGGGAGAAATTTGTCCTTGCGGAGTGGTGTCTGGCATTTGTTGGATACTTGAACTCACATGTTGTCCGTTCTCAATCAACAATTTTTGGATCGCTTGCTCCATTTGGTCATACTCCCCTTCTCCAAAATGCTCTCTTCGAATTATTCCTTTTGCATCGATAAGATATTCTGCAGGCCAATACTGATTGTTATAATTATTCCAAATCCCATAATTATTATCTTGCACAACAGGATAGGTAATGCCAAACAAATTTAGCGCATTTTTCACATTATTTGTGTCATGCTCGAAAGCAAATTCAGGCGTATGGACACCAACAACAACAAATCCTTTGTCTTTATAGGTGTTGTACCAAGAAGTCACATGAGGAAGTGTGCGAATACAATTAATACAGGTATAGGTCCAGAAATCAACCAAAACAACTTTTCCCTTCAAGCTGGAAATTGTCAGTGGCTGAGAATTGAGCCAGGTTGTCCCTCCGGTAAAATCAGGAGCTGGTTGATTGGCGTTAAAAAGTCCATTTTGGTCTATGACTTGCGGAGTTTGGGAAGAGGTGCCTTTCAAGACATTTAATTCTTGTTTGACAACACTGCTATTTTCGAATCCATTGAGAGCGGTATTAAGGCCAGGGAATTTTTGAAGAATCTGATTTTGGAGATAGACATCATAATTGGTATAGATTGCAAGTGCAGTAAGAAGCATAAGTATGCCAAAAACTCTTTCAATTTGCAGAGTATGAGAAGAAATAAATTTTGTCCGATTAATAAGCGCTTGGGAGGCAAAAGAGAAAAGAAATAAGGGAATGCCAACGCCTATTGCATAAGAAAGTGTAATTGCAATAACTTCAGTGGACACTTTTCCTGCTGCAGCAAGCGTTGCAATGCTTGCAAGAATCGGTCCTGCACATGGACTCCAAATAATCCCTAAGGAAAGTCCGGTAATAAATCCACCAAGAAAGCCCGTTCCTTTTGTCTGGAATCTCTGTCCAATAGTGCCAGTAAGCCTACTAATAAGATTTTGCAGAAATTCAGAAAGAGCGGGAATAAGCATGGAAAGTCCCAGAAATGCTATAACAACAACAGCAATAAGACGAAGTACATTTGGGTCGATATGAAAAAGGCTTACAAGAGAAGAAATGACTAAAGTAAAAATGCTAAAGCTTATGATAATGCCAAGTGTAATGCCCAAAGGCCTTCTATGGCTTGTTGCTCCTCCTGCAATGGTTGATGAGAGAATAATTGGGAGTAACGGCCAGATGCAAGGAGTAAGAATAGTCACAAGTCCAGCCAAGAAAGAGAAAGCAATAAGAAGGACCATATATACTTAGTATACAAAAAAGGTTGAATGATAACAAGATTTTGGATATAATTACATGTAACGCCGCTCTAGCCAAGTTGGTCAAGGCAGGTGCCTGAAGAGCATCCTATTTCAGTTCGATTCTGAAGGGCGGCACATATTGGATTTATTTGTCAAAGATTTTATTAGAAATACTGGGTCTTCCATTATGCATATCTTCCAATAGTTTTTGTCGCTCTATTCTTTCTTCTGTTTGTAATTGTGTTTCAGAGTTTACGTCACTGTGTGTTAAGGAGACAAGTGCATGGGTGCGTATTGCATTGAGCACAATGGTTTGAGAAAGTGAGTCTCTAAAAACTAACTCGTTTGCGGCAATGATAATACTTTCAAGTGCCACCCTTTGTTCATAAAGGTCATGAGTTATTAGTGCATGGAAAAGTTGTTGCCAACTGGTGTCAAGTTTTTTAATAGGCGGAAATTGTTCCAGAGAATTATATACTGTAAGCCAATCATTCTCTTTCCAAAACTCGGGATTTTCTCCATTAACAACCGCAGTGATTGGTTTATCTGCGGGCGTTTCTCTATAAGTAACTGTCACGATTGTTGAGTTTGTATTTGAGGAACTTAAGTGTGTTGTAACTGTTTTCGTGGGTTGTCTATCTCCCGAGAAATACATTTTTTCTATAATTGGGTTGTTTATTGCAATTGTTCCTAATTCTCCAAAATTCTCCATGATGATAGTATATCATTTTTTCCCTCTTGCAAATCTGGATAATTTGCCCCAAAATTATCTGTGTGATTATTCTGACCGGTAGCATTGCCTATGATTACATCATGGATTTTCCTGGAAGCTTTGGCGACCATATTCTTCCCGATCAAATGCATGCCATCAATCTCTCCTTTATAGTCAATAAATTTCAAAGACGCCGTGGTGGTACCGCGGGAAATGTCAGCTACTCTATGGGACTTTTGAAAAGTCCCCACAAACTTTTTTCTACAGCAGGGAAAGATTTTCCAGAATATAAAAAACCATTCAAAAGACTTGGCATAGATACAAAAGGAGTAAAAGTATACAAAAATGAATACACTGCAACTGGATTTGCGATGACCGATAGAGACAACAATCAAATCTGGGGATTTTTTTATGGCGCAGCCGAGAAGGTTATTGATTTAGATATTGCGGATGTTGCGAAAAAAGGAGATTTAGTGCTTGCCGGCCCTTCCGGCGCAGTAGGGACCATGCATATTATCAGGCAGTGTGTGAAGTTAGGCATAGAGTATATGTTTGATCCTGGATTTATTTTGACACAAGTGAGCAATGAAGATTTGCTGTATGGCGTCACCCATGCAGCCTACATAATTGGCAATGACTATGAAATAAAAATTATCAAAGAACGGGTAAAAAATTGGCAGATTCTTTTTAAGAAAAAAATTGTCATCACAACACTTGGAGAAGAAGGAGCATTTTTACAAACACCTGAAAAAGGATATCATGTTGCCATTGCTCCAGCAAAAAGAGTTATAGACCCAACAGGCGCCGGAGATGCATGGAGAAGCGGATTTCTGGCAGGACTTGAGCGAGGTTTTGACGTACTCACGTGTGGCAGAATGGGGTCTGTCGCATCTTCATTCGCAATAGAAGAATACGGGACACAAGAGCACAAATATACAAAAAAAGAATTTGAAAAAAGATATAGACATGCTTATAACGATGTGATAATGTTGTGACATTATCACAAATTTCTAATTTCTAATTTCTAAAAAAATACCAATGACCAAAAAATCAATGTCCAAACAAAAAAGTTACGATATTAAAGATATACAATTGGCACCGCAAGGGAAATTAAAGATAGAATGGGCTGGGACGCAAATGCAGGTATTACAGACAATAGAAAAAATATTTGTTAAAGAAAAACCATTTAAAAACCTTACCATTGCGTGTTGTCTTCATATCACTTCAGAAACAGCAAATTTACTTATCGCTCTCAAAAATGGTGGTGCAAAAGTTGTTGCGTGTGCATCTAATCCCCTTTCTACGCAAGATGTGGTGGCAGCATCTTTAGTCAAAGATTTTGGTATACCAGTCTATGCTATTCATGGTGAAGACAATAAAAGCTACTATGAGCATCTGAATACTGTACTTGATTATCATCCGGATATCACTATGGATGATGGAGCGGATTTAGTGCACCTTCTCCACACAAAGAGAAAAGACCAACTCAAAGAAATTATGGGCTCATCAGAAGAGACAACAACGGGAGTTATTCGACTAAAAGCAATGGAAAAAGATGGCGCACTCAAATTACCAGTGATTGCAGTCAATGATAGTGATACCAAACATTTATTTGATAACAGATACGGCACAGGGCAATCAACAATAGATGGCGTGATTCGCGCAACCAATATGCTTCTTGCCGGCAAAACATTTGTCGTTGCAGGATATGGCTGGTGTAGTCGGGGTATTGCAACGCGGGCAAAAGGGATGGGGTCAAAAGTAGTTGTCACAGAAATAGATCCAGTGCGAGCCTTGGAAGCAGCAATGGATGGATTTATGGTCATGCCAATGCAAAAAGCACTGTCAATTGGGGACATTTTTGTGAGCGCAACAGGAGATAAGCATGTCATAACACTTTTGCATATGAAAGCAATGAAAGATGGTGCAGTTGTTGCCAATTCGGGACACTTTGATGTTGAAATTGATATGGCAGGACTTGAAAAAGCAGCGACAAAAAAGCGACTTATTCGAAATTCTTTGCATGAATATACACTCGGTGGAAAAAAGTTATATGTGCTTGGAGAGGGACGTCTTGTCAATTTAGCTGCAGCTGAAGGACATCCTGCAGAGGTGATGGATATGTCTTTTGCCAACCAAGCGCTTGCTGCGGAGTTTTTTGTGAAAAATAAAGGAAAATTAGAAAATAAGGTCTACACGCTTCCTGGAAAATTGGACAAGGAGGTTGCTGCTCTTAAATTGAAAGCAATGGGAATAGCAATAGACACATTATCGAAAGAACAACAACACTATCTTTCTTCATGGAATGAAGGCACCAAGTGATAACTTGACGAAGCTTTAGATTCCTGCAATGATAGATGTATGCCTGATCCTGTCCAACCACAAAGTATTCCACCTACAGTGTCGATAGATTCCACTGTCTCCCCTATCCCACCCCAACCAAAAAATGAAAGTTCTGTACGACTTTCGCCAACACTGCTCGTTGCAGGAGCGATTTTTTTGATTCTTTTTGTCATAGGTGGGTTGTGGTTTGTCTTTGGCACTTCGAAAAACAAACAATCTGTTCAAGTAGCACAAAATTCAGTTACTCCAACCCCTGCCAATGCGCAAGTCAGTGGTATTATTACAATGGAGGGATATTTTCCGCCTGACGCATATATTGCTATTGCAGAAAGACTGCAGGGGAAGACTGGTTTTAAGGATGTCATAAGTGGTATTACCCCAACTCAAGCAGCAACTGGCGCCGCATTTTTATGGAAAGATGCTAATAATGGCGGAAATTATGAAATAAAAGCAACGTTAAAAGAAAAAGGAGTAGAAATAGATGAGTCCCCAGTGAGTGTTATTTCTGCTCCGGCAAGTGGACTTGATTTGCATATTGTGTCGGATCTGAAGCCACCAGCTCCTGTGACAGCAACGATTTCAGGAATTGTCCATGTTGATGGGTATACGCCAACAGGAAGTTATCTCGAAATTGTGGCGAAAGTACAAGGAACAAGTAATAACGCAACAATTGCAAACAATATCGTTCCAACGGCAAATACGTCGTGGAGTTGGAATCAAGCTGTTTCCGGGACGACTTATTTAGTAAAGGCCAAACTTCACACTTCAGATGGGACAACTGTTGCAACAAGTCAAGAAGATACGGCAACGGCTCCCTCAACTGAAGAAACCATCAATATTACTTCCCCACTCAAACAACCGACTCCAACAGTCACAGGACTTTCCGGGACAATTACGGTAAATGGGAATATTCCCCTCAATAGTTACATAACGTTAGGAACTCGCCCTACAGGTGCAGCAACATTTAATCAAGTTGCATCAAATATATCTGCAGCAAATGGAATTAGTTGGAGTTGGAATAATGCAACAACCGGAAGTCAATATGATATTCAGGCATATTTGTGGAGTAATGGAAAGCCATATGCACAGTCCCAAATTGTTACACTCACTGCACCTTCAACTAATACCATTCTTACTATCAATGCACAAGTTGCAATAGGACAACCTGCAGGAAATACCATAAATGTGTCGTGTAATGGGCAGCAAAACAATCTTTTCCAGGCAACGATTAACTTTAACACGCAAGGGAATTTATCAAATGCACAAAGTTATCAGTTAGCGGTAACACAAGCAAGCACAGGAAGTCAGGTGGTGTCTACAACAGTAAGTCCAAGCAATCCTGGAGGCTCACAATCCATAACAACAGGGTATGTCTTTACTCCAGGCGCGACTTATTACGCAGCATATGCGTATGCAACAAGTACCGGGAGTGGTGCAAGCTTTTCCCCTATGTCTCCATCAGTGCAATTTAGCTGTCAGTAGAGTAGATATTTCTGAGCGGGCGATGGGAATCGAACCCACTGCCTTCTCCTTGGCAAGGAGACGTTCTACCGATGAACTACGCCCGCAGTGTACAGTGATTATACTAAAGATTGTATCCAAATCCAATAGAGGTTTCCTAAAAGGTTCTTGTACCATATCTTCTATCTGCGACCATTATCTTCTGGGAGCTATCTCTTATATGGTCGAGGAATTCTTGATTAAGAAATCCGATTTTATCAAGCAGTGCTGTAAATTCGAGATAAGGATCCAACCCATGTGAGTTACGTATTTCAAGTAGTTCAGGATTATAGAGGCGTAGACGTTCTAGTATACCTTTTCCACCTGATTCTGTTGCACCTATCTCATTGAAGGCTCCCCGATTTGAATAGTTGCCCTGACCAACAAGTTTTTTTACAGCCAAAAAAAATTCAAGATGAGAATCATTAAAAATAAAAAAGAGTCCGTCTCGAAGAGGGAGTCTTACCATAGGAACTCTTCCACCTTTTCCATGAATAGCATCAAACTGAAAGGTTTTTCCCTGGAAGGTTGATTCAATCATAGGATAATTATCCTATAAAAATGAAATATTTGCAAGCTTTAAAGCTATTGTACATGAATCCATTATGGAGTATAGTATATGATTATATGAGAGAACAACAAGATTATTCTGCAATGAGAGAGAAGCCCCTTGATTTCCGCGGAACTAGGTTTCCTGAAGGACATAGAGCGCATGAAATAGGTGAAAGAGTTATGCTGCGGAATGTAAATGAACTTTTAAAGAGAAATCCGCAAGTCCTGTCAGATCTTAACGCAGAGCACGCAAAGCAACCAGGTGAAGTAACAATGGTTATTATTCCCGGAATACTATTAGTAATTGCAAGATATGATGACCAACTTCGAGCAATGATACCTTCAATAACGTGCAGTCTGAATGCAATTGGAAGATTACTATTCTCTCGGTATAACCCTGATGGGTATATGATCGCAAGATCTTCTCCTCAATATCCTGAGTTTTTAGATAATTTATATAGTCGAAGCGTAGAAGAAAAAGGAAGCATATTTAATGAAAGAAGTCAGGAATTAGATTGGACAAATACGTCAGGGTATTTGAATTTTAATGCTCAGGCAATGAATCCTGGAGATTGGCTTGCCGCAGCAATGGAAGGAATCATTTCAGAAGGAAAAGGTGGAAGTCCCAGATTAAAACTTCCTATATCTGAAAAAAAATAAATTCTCCCGCTTGAATCTCAAATCGCACTTCGCTAACGCTCAGCATGATTTTTGCACTCAATTTATATTATTTATCATTGAGACTTCTCTGCTCAGATTTCCATAGAAATCTGAGTCTCGCCAACAATCGCGAAATTGATGCAATTGTTGGCTCGAGTTGCGGAGCTTGGATTCGAACCAAGAGTCGCGCTGCTCCAAAGGCAGGCGTGTTACCATTACACCACTCCGCAGAATTATTCTGTAATTATACCTAATTTCTTGATCTTGTTCAATAAAAATTTTATTCGAAGGTATATCAAATATCCTATAGCATTATAACACTCGTTATGGTACAGTATAATTACAGTATGGTTACATCGGTTCTTATTGTCTTAAAACATCTCATTTATGGTGGTACGGAAAGGTACGCGTTAAATTTGGCCAATAAACTTTCGGAAAAAGGTATTCAAGTGACACTTATTTCTGGAGATGGTCCACTTGCCGAGTATGTGTCTCCGAAGGTTAATCTTTTCATCATGCCTATCAGTCGTAAGCCTCGAATTAAATACAGTATAGAAAGAAAAATTCTTGAACTTGCAAAAGCTTGTAAGCCTCAAATTATTCACGCGCAATGCAGGACATCTATGGTGTGTAGTCAGCTTGCAAGAGTAACACTCAATATACCTCTTGTTATACTCATGAGCATCATATGTATGACAATATTGATTATCCATTTATTGTTGGAGAGCTTCGTGATGGTGCAGAAAAAATTATTACAATCGGTCCATACACAAAAAGAAAATTAGTAACAAATGGACTGAAAACACAGGGTATTGTCTCTATTCTTAATGGAGTTGATGTAAAAAATATCTTGTCTATTAGTTTGCAAGAGAAAAAATATGCAAGAAAATCTCTTCACTTGTCCTCTAGCGATAAAATTGTTTTATGTCTTTCGCGACTCGAACCGCCAAAGAATATTGACAGGCTCGTCATAGCATTTATTCAGATTGCTAAAAAAATTCCACAAGCGAAATTGCTTATTGTTGGTGATGATCAGGATGGATCGACGAAATCATATATACAAAAGATAATTGAGGAAAATAGATTGCAAGAGAAGGTTTTTCTTATTGATGGAACATATGATATTCGAAAATATCATGCTGTTGCGGATGTTTTTTGTTATCCACCACTTGGAAAAGGCATGGCAGTTATGGAAGCTATGGCAGCAGGATTACCTATTGTGGGGAAAAGGACGAATAGAATGCCATTTGTTATGGAAGATGGTGTGAGTGGCTTCATGACAGATGCAACTTCGCAATACAAAATTGATTCAGATGAAATCGCTGAAAAACTTTTATGGTTGTTAGAGAGACCAGACGTTGCAAAGCAAATGGGAAAAGCAGGGCGAGCACGAATAGAAGAAAAGTTTACCTTGGAAAAAGTGGTAAGTAATATTCTGAGCGTGTATGAAGATGTTTTGAATGACCACAAAACAAAATCTCGCACTAACGAGCTCACCGGTGCTATTGCCACACCTCTCTATCTACAATAGATACTGATTAAAATCCTGTACACCATTCCCCAGTTGGATCACATCCACCTCCTGGAGGAGATGGTTGAAACCCTGGAGTAACTGTTGGTGTTGGGGGCGTTAATTGGTATTTCGTACTGTGGTAAGCCAGCTGAGTAAATCTTCCCCAACTCTTCCCCCTGGTCTGAGGCGGTATAAAAAGAATCGATTTACTTGGGGTTGGTCAATTCCCGGAATAGTAGATACTGCTGTAGTAAATCCTGCAATTTTCACCGATTGAATTGCCTGGACATCAAATGCTCCAAAAGGATAGGCAAAAGATACAACCTGTCTATGAATAAGATCTTCAAGCATTTTTTTACTTTGACTTATCTCAAAGGTATCTGTTGCGAGGGTCTGTCCTTTGAGCCATACATGATGCACAGTATGTGCGCCAATTTCTACAAGACCGTCTTGTGCAATTTGTGTCACCATCTCAGGAGTCATGTGATTTGGTGTATTAAAGTAGGGATAGCCGGCGATAACATATTCTGTTGCTTTTGCATTATATTTTTTCAGGATCGGATAGGCGTATTGGTAAAAATCCCTATAGCCATCATCAAAAGTGAGTACAATTGGTTTTTGAGGAAGTTTGGTTTTGCCGTCAAGCGCTTGTGTAAGCTCGGCGTTGGTCATAAATGTGTATCCGCTGTCAGCAAGGGTTTTTACTTCCTGCTCGAGTGTCCAAGGCGTTGTATTCAGAGCAATTCGTGGTTTGTCATTTGGATCTTGCACATACTCAACATAATGATACATAAGAATTGGGACATGCAGAGTTGTGGGGGTTATTTTTGATTTTGATTTTTCAGTGGCACCAAGCACCGACATAGTATTTTGTAGCATTGATTGGACATCATCTGGAATAACATTTTGGGTTGTTTCTTGAGTCTCTTCCCCCGTCATGGATGTGTCTGATTGAGAGCGTTGGTAAAAAATAAAGAGTGTCGTAAATACCGCAAGCGTTATCACAGACCATCCAATAAACCAATGGAAGAGTTTTATGTCAACTTTTTTCTTTCTTTTTTTGGCCACACCATATTATTTCAAAAAAAATGCATACATTGCAAGAGGAGAGATACATTTACCTTTTGGTGATGCGTCGTGTGGATAGGTAAGGAAGATTCCAAATAAATGCAGCTGCAGCAAGAACACTCACATAGGCAAGGTGTGATTCCAAAAAGTACCTATTAAAAAACCACACAATCCCAGTAAGTACCGCAGTTGCCAACAAAACTTTCGAGCCGGTAAGATTCTTTTTCAGTGATAAAAGAAGATACGGTAACAATAGGACACCAATACTCACTTGAAAAAGCCAGAAAGGAAAATTAGCATAAATTGATTTGATAAATCCTAAAGAATACAGCAGCTGACTAAATCCAAATCCTTCAATAGGATGCGTTGTGGTATCTGAGTACGCATGGGAAGAAGGGTAAAAAATGAGATTGCCAAACGTATGAGGAAAATTATTAAGAAGGAATGGAAGGTACCAAACAAAACCAGACGCGCAACCAATAAGAAGAAATTGCAGCCCCTTTTTTTTACCAATAGACTGGAATGCATAGAAAAGATAAAAAGGAAAAGCAAACCACGCTGTTTGCTTGGTCGCCAAACTTATTCCTAATAGTATTGCAGAAAGAAAAATATTCTTTTTTTCAAGGAAAAATAAGCTCCACAAAAGAAAAGCAACAATAACGATATCATTTGTCCCTTGGATAAGATTAAGAGAAAATACAGGATTTAGGCAAATAAGAATAAGAAAAAGGAGCAATGCTTGTTTCATGCGAAATTTTACAAATCCTAAGGCAATAACGGAAAAAAGTGCGAGAAGAAAAATAAGTCTCACATCGAAAAATCCAAAAACTCTGGCAAATACTCTATATCCCGCGCTTGATGTTAAGATAAGAAATGGTGGAATGACATTGTGATAGACAGCAGGATTTATTGTGCGTCCTGCTTGATCTTTGTAGGGCAATTTCATCAGACTGGTATTGTCATAATCTTTGACGTATGGATTAAATCCAAGCAAAACAAATCGTCCTGCGATTTCAGTCTGGAGCGCAGAATCATTGATGTAATTTGTGTCAAGCGAGTTGTGTCGAAGCTGAATGAGATTACCAGTGACAAGAAAAATGCTGACCCCACTATAAAGCAAAATTAACGATATTTTTATAACAATCTGCCATTGTTTGAAAAATTTCAGAGTATCCATAAGAAGATATATGATACCTATAGCAGCGCTAAAAACAAAAAAAAGATTTTCGTGGAGTATCCCCCACCCAAAAATATTTGTCGTAAAAAATGAGAAGATAAAAGCAAGAAAAATTACCGTATCGAGTGCCATAATATGATTGTATCACAGGAGAAAAAAAGAAGTGTCTCTTGACAAAAGAAAATTTGTGCTATAGTTAAAGCATGAAGGTTTTTTGGTGGGCACTGGGAGGCTTACTGGCTTTTGTCCTTATTCTTGCAGTGCTTTATACAAAGACAACCGTGCCATCATTATTGCCACCAACGCTTGTGCACAGTGTCAGTGCCGTCATCCCGCAAGGAGCTCCGCCTGTGACACCAACACCGCAAGTATCTCGTGTTACTTCATCTGATGGGACAATGCAGCTTTCGATGCAGACGCAAAATAATACAAAAGCAACAACATATTCATTCTTTACCTCAGACGCTACTGGAAATAATAAAAAGCTTATCTTTCAAAAAAGTGTGGCTACGTCAGGCAGCATGTCTCTTCCGGCAAATAGTTGGTCAACTGACAATGCGTACGTTTTTATTGCAGAAAAGGATACAGATGGTCAGCATGTTTTGGTATTGAAAGCATCTGGTGAATTATTTGCAAATGGTCAGCAATTTTTAGATGTTGTGAGTCAGTTTAATCAAAAACAAATACCGCACGTACTCTCAGAAGTTACTGGATGGGCCTCTGCAACCCTATTGGTTGTTAACACAAAAGATGGAAGTACTTCCGGGCCATCCTATTGGTTTGAAATCCCTTCAGAGAATTTTATCCAACTTGCGAATAGATTCCCCTAAGTATTAGAGAAATAATGAGCAAACAAAAAGGAGTAATGTAATAAGTACAATTGCTCCTCCTGCAGGAATATTGAAATAAAATGACCCAATAATACCAGCGATTACAGAGAATAGAGAAATTCCCTCAGAAATAAGAATTGTTATAAGAAAACTTTTCTTAAACTGCAGCGCTGTGACAACAGGAATAACAACAAGAGCTGAAATGAGTAATACACCAACAATGGGAATGGACAAAGCAACCGTGAATGCAGCGAGAATAATAAGTAAGGTATTAATAAATCTGGTGGGAATACCACCGACTTGTGCAGCTTCCTCATCAAAAGTGACATACACGAGCTCCTTATAGAATAAGAGAATGATAAGTAAGACAACGACCCCGACAAGAAGAATGGTGTAGACGTCAACTTGGCGTACCGTCAGAATGCTTCCGAATAAGTAATAAAATAAATCAACACTAAAGCCATGGGCAATGCTAATTAAGACAATTGCTAAAGCAAGACTTCCTGAGAGAAAAATAGATAAAGCAGATTCTCCAAACACTCGCTTTGAAAGACGTAATCTTTCAATGACAATTGAAGAAAGTACAGATGCAATAATAGCGGTAAGCAATGGATTTACTTTTAGTAGCAGTCCAAATGCAACACCTGCGAGAGATACATGAGAAAGAGAGTCGGCAATCAATGAATACCTGCGAAGCACCAAAAATATTCCAATAAGCGGAGCGATAAGTCCAATAATTATCCCAACTTCCAAGCCTCTTGTGATAAATGAATATTGAAAAATATCAAACATCTGTATGTATCCCCTTTCCTGTTAGTTTTTCAAAATATTCACTGTGGAGGAATTTATTTGGTACACCATGATAGACTAATTCACGATTAATATAGGCAATTTCAGTTGCTTCATGTGCAACGATATCAAGTTCATGAGAGACCAAAATAAGAGTAAGATCAAGCTCGGTATTTAATTTCTGAAGAAGAGAATAAAATTGCTTTTGAGTTTTCACATCTACCCCTACGGTTGGTTCATCAAGCACTATTACTTCTGGTTGTCCAGCCAGAGCTCTTGCAATAAAAACACGTTGCTGCTGCCCTCCAGATAAATCGCCAATAAGCCGGTTTTTATACTGTACCATTTCTACCTGAGAAAGAGCCTCTCTCACGATCTCTCTATCTTTTTTAGTCAAGTATCTGAATAATCCGACTTTAGGATATCTTCCCATTTGCACCACTTCCTCAACTGTCATAGGATAATTACTATCAATATGCGTTACTTTTTGAGAGACATAGCCTATTTTTGACCAGTCTCTAAATTGCATAAGTGGTTGTCCAAATACCTTGATACTTCCCTTTTGCGGCTTGAGAATACCAAGCATTATTTTTAACAGCGTTGATTTACCACCACCATTTGGACCAATAATACCTAAATAGTCACCTCTATGGACATTAATTGTAATGTTTTCCAAAACTCTCTCTTCTCCGTACGAAAAGGAAACATTCGAGACTTCAATAATAGTATCTTTGTGGGTTATTTGTTGCATTGCAGTGCTATTTGCAGGTTAGTCAAATTATTTTGCATGACTGTAAGATAATTTTGTCCTGCTTTAAGATTATCATCTGATATTCCTTCTATTGGGTCAAGGACTAAAGTCTTGGCACCTGTTTCTTGAGCTAAGGTTTGGGAAAGTTTGGGACTAACGAGGCTTTCAAAGAAAATAATATCAATGTTATTTTTCTTTACAAAATTTGCAAGATCTGAAAGTTCTTTCGCAGATGGCTCGGCATCTGGAGATATACCCGAAATGGCAACCTGATTTAGTCCATATCGTGCGCTCAAGTAGCCAAATGCTGCATGTGAGGTGACAATATCTTTTTTCTGACAAGACGCAAGACTAGCCTTATAATTGCTATCTAGTACGTCTAATGCACTATCCAGTTTTTGTTGATTATTGCTGAAGTATGTTGCATCTTTTGGATCAACTTTGATAAATGCTTGAGTTATTTTTGCAATTTGCTGTTTGGCTAATGTTGGGTCAAGCCAGATATGTGGATCTGTAATTGTTTGACCATTTTCAAGCAGTGTTTTATTCGCAAGTCCTTCTCCTGCCACAACAATAACTGTCTTTGTACCTTGCAAATTACTTATCACTTTATCTCCCCAGGGTTCTAATTTACCGCCATTCAAGACGAGAATATCGCTATTTTGGATTTTCGCTAAGTCCTGAGTTGTTGGTTCGTAATCGTGTGGCTCAGCTGATGCAGGTGTTATATTAAAAACATCTGCTCTATTCCCCGCAATTTGTGATGCAAAAAAGTACATAGGATAAAAAGACGCTGCAACTTGCAATGTACCCTTGCTGGTGTGTTTGAACGAGTTATTTTTTACCAAAAAATATCCTCCAAGAAGAATAAGCGCAATAAGTAAAATAAGTGTTAGTCGTTTCATATATTTATTTTTGACAATCTTTACATAGTCCAAAAAATTCTAATGCATGGCGTTTTACTAAAAAGCCCTTTTTCTTTTCAACTTCTTTTTCCAAATCAGAAATACTGCAATCAGAAATATCTTCAATTTTTCCGCAGCTTTCGCAAATCAAGTGGTGATGTTCGTCATTTGATAATTCATATCGCGCCTTCCCTTCTCCAAATTCTAATTTTCTGACTAACCCTTTTTCAACAAAAGCGTTGAGGATACGAAAAACAGTGACTCTATCTATTCCCAACTCTTTTTGCAGGTGGTCAATAAGATGAGGAGCATCAAAAGGCGTGTTGTGTGATTCAAATAATTGCATAGCAGCAATTCTTGCAGGAGTTACCTGAAGATCTACATTTTTCAATTCTGTCCTGCAATCATGTACGGTGTTCATGTATGCATTATATGCAACTGAGTTGCATATGTCAATACAGAGTTTTAATTTTGTATTGACTCTTTGATTCTGCACAAGATTAATTTTTTGTATTTTAGTTCACGTTTTTATATAATGCGGAGATATGTCGCAAGAACAAGATAGGCCACAACATTATGTAAATGCGGATTTGAGTATTGGTAGGATGAATTTCTATGAAGATATAGCTCGGAAATATTCTGAGGAATATGGGATATTATTTAGAAACTTTATTGAGGATTTAGGACTTTTAAGACGTAGAGGTGATTATAGAATACGAAGAGTTGAAGCAACAGGATATAACATTCTTCGAACAATATCAGCAATGGACTTACAAAGTGATAGAAGAATCTTATTCTATAGTAATGGTATTAACAACATTCATCATTTCGCTTTATTGCTTGCCGAATTGGAAGATGAAGGACTTATCGATGAAAATGAAGTTTCATTCGGCGTTAAATCTTCATCTGTTATAACGAGAAAATTAGGAGAACCATTAAAGTGGCAACCGACATCAGAAAGATTTATTCTCCGGACACATAAAGATGGAGAAATTGATGTTGTTGGTGTACAGGACACTATTGAGCTTGTGCTTGCAGTTACCATTAGAGATAAAGTTGTTGATGAAGATCATGCCATTAAGCTCGCAAATTTTTTTAACGATCGAACAACACATGATTCATCCACTTATATTGGCCAAGCAGCAATCGAAGGGAGTTGGGAAGTTCCGGATGTACGGGCCACGAATAACCTAGCGGAAGATCTTATTAAGAACGCTGATTATATATCAATTGTGGCAAATATGAGCGACATGGGAACTGCTCGACTAATTGTACTTAGGGATGAGACAATGTTTAGACGAGCAAAGAGTGAAAAATTTCCAGTTAATGAAGCACTAGGAAAATACTTAGTTATGTACAATGTGCCAAAATAAACATTAGCCATGATATTCCTCAAAAGGAAGAGGAGTAACTGGATTTGTGTGTGAGGATTCTTCAATGATAGTTGAATTAGGGTAATTGTACTGAGTTAATTCGTTGGTTTCTCGATCTAATCCTACTAAATAAAATTTTTCGCCATTTCCTCTTTCGTACCAGGGTGTAAAAATAAGTCCGTGATTTTGTGTGGGCATGTAATACCAACCTATAAATTTTGCATCTCGTTCTATTCCTGCATTTTCAGCATCAATACGAGTTTGCTCTCGTCTCTCTTGACGTCTTTCTTCAATTGATCTTTGAATTGCTTCTCTTGTTAGCCTTGAATATTCAGGCATAGAAAATTCTCCAATGCAAGTTAGTATAGCATAGTATTGAGCAGATCTCCATTTTTAAGGAATATTAGGAATCTGCTATAATCAACGAATGAATTTATCTGCGTGGATTTTTGCATCAGATTTATTGCCTAAAAAAAGGTCCGCTCTGGAGAAGCTTGTGAAGAAAAGTTTGTTTGTGGGCAGTACTCCCGGTATTATATTTGGACAACTAAAAGCTGCAGGTGTTGATGGGATAGAACTTCTTATTCCCAAAAAATTCTCAGTTAAAGAAGCTGAGCAGGTACGAAAGATTCTGAGTATACATAATTTGAAAATTAATAGTATCCATGAGCCATTTCGCTATCCCCTTTCTACTACAATCAAACACGTGACAAAGCTTTTTCTTTTTGCAAAAATTCTTGATGCGAAAGTGCTTGTATTGCATATAGACAGGGCAAATAAAAGAATTTTTACCAAAGAGTATGTCGAGCATGTTAAGCAATTGGAAAAATCCTATGACATTGCTGTTGGATATGAAAATAGTCAGAGGCATCATGTCTTGTGGAGACGACGATATTCATGGGATCAAAATTTATTTGCTAAGACACTTCTCTCAAAAAACTTAAAAATTACTCTTGATACCACTCACCTTTCGCAAGCAGGGGGAGATATTAGAAAATTTTTCCAGAAAAATAAAGAGAGCATAGTCAATATTCATCTATCTGATTATAAAGAACATCGATTTGATAAATCACTTCGTCCAAAAGCTTATACGCATATGCCACTTGGTAGTGGTGAATTACCAATACCAGAGTTTTTAGAATTGCTCAAAAAAGAAAATTACAAAGGACTGGTGACAATGGAAATAGATGGAAGTCTTGAAGATTTGTGTGAAAGCGCACGAATGATACGAAAAATCCTCAGCTAGTATTCAGAAAGTATTTATAGAGTTATGCTAGAATAGAATTCTGGGAAAACCTCATCCCAACCTTCTCCTAAAAGGAGAAGGAGATCAAGGAATTGGCGTTGTCGTTGTTCTCATCGCAGTTGTTATTCTTGCAAATCATAAATCAGACGAAGCACTTCCTGTTGCAACAAAACAAACATCAAACTCGTCCACGCCAGCAGTAACACAAAATCCTAGTGTGCCGTTAAAAGATGGCATATATACAGGGAATGTTGCCGATGCTTTTTATGGGAATTTGCAAGTGCAAGCTGCAATTCAAAATGGAAAAATTACCGATATAACATTTTTGCAATTTCCCAATTCTCCAGGACATACGAGTGAAGTAAGTACTATTGCATTGCCGCAACTGAAGCAAGAAGCAATCACCTCCCAAAAAGCAGCAGTAGATATTGTTTCAGGCGCTACCCAAACCTCAGAAGCATTTCGTCAATCACTCCAGTCTGCACTTGATAAAGCAAAGTCATAAATGAAAGATACTCGTCTCCTCATGGGAATGCCCATTACCGTTGCAGTTGTTGATCGTCTTGTAGCAAAAAAAGATATAGAAGCTGTTTTTGGTTATTTTACTTCTGTAGATACTAAATTTAGTACATACAAAAAGGACAGTGAAATTTCAAAGATTAATTCCGGTTTGGTGGCACTTACAAGTGCAAGTCCTGACATGCAAGAAATATTTCGTCTTGCGGAAATTACAAAGCAGGAGACAAATGGCTATTTTGATATTCTCAGAAATGGAAAGTATGACCCTTCAGGACTTGTAAAAGGATGGGCAATACAAAATGCTGCGCATCTTTTAGAAAAAAAGGGATTCAAAAACTTTTTCATTGAGGCAGGAGGAGATATGCAGTTGTCTGGAAAAAACAAGAATGGTAAACTTTGGCGCGTTGGTATAAAAAACCCTTTCAAGCAATCAGAAAATGTTAAGATAGTTGCTCTTTCAGATATGGGTATTGCAACATCAGGAAGTTATATAAGAGCCAATCATATCTATTCGCCAAAAAATAATAGCAGTATTTCAGATATTGTGAGTTTGACAGTTATTGCTAAAAATATATATGATGCAGATAGAATGGCAACGGCTGCATTTGCCATGGGAATGAATGGCATCTATTTTATTGATTCACTCAAAGGGTATGAAGGGTATATGATAGATAAAAATGGGATAGGGACACAGACAACGGGATTCGGGAAGTTCCAGATAAAATTCAGATAATATTCTGTGCGTCTGTATGTCAGAAAGTCAGAGTGTCAGAGAATCTGATATCTCGGAGCACTGATTTTCTGGTATTTCTGGAACTCTGAGGATCTGAATTCATCTGAATACTATCTGAATATGTATTACATTGATTATTTTCTCAACCGAATTACGATGTATCGGTTGCTTTTGTATTTCTTGATACTACTTCTTATTATTGCAATTATTTTTTCTTTTTTTGGCCTTCTTCCCTTCTCGCCTTTGGCAATTTTCTTTTCATCTGCATTGCTTCTTTTATTGTGCTACATAACAAATACCATTTTCTCAAAAGTTTTAAAAATTCCTACGAATGGAGAATCCTTTTATATTACCGCATATATTTTGGCACTTATTATTACGCCTGCAATTTCAATACAGAGCATTACTTTTCTTATCGAAGCAAGTATCCTGGCAATGGCATCAAAATATATTCTCGTCTTTCAGAGAAAACATTTTTTTAATCCAGCAGCAATTGCGGTTGTCATTACCTCTTTTATCTTTGGACAAGCAGCGAGTTGGTGGATTGGCACTGCTATCATGGCCCCATTTGTTGTGCTTGGCGGACTTTTGATAGTAAGAAAAATTCAAAAAGAATATATGGTTGTGACATTTTTTGCCGTAGCGCTTTTTATCAGTCTTTTCCTTAGCTTCTTTCAAGGCGCTAATCTTTTTCTCATGCTACAAAGAATTCTTCTTGACTCATCATTATTCTTCATGGGATTTATCATGCTTACAGAGCCACACACGACGCCACCGACAAGAAAATTACAAATGTTCTATGGAGGACTTGTCGGTCTTTTCTTTTCTCCGCAAATACATTTTGGTGTTTTCTATGCAACGCCAGAAATAGCACTGGTCATAGGAAATGTTTTTTCCTATATTGTGAGTCCTAAGCAAAAATTATTGCTGATATTGAAAGAAAAAATACAGACTTCAAAAGATACAATGGATTTTCTTTTTGCTCGTCCCAGAGATTTTGTCTATAAATCTGGACAATATATGGAATGGACACTTTCTCACAAAAATTCTGATACAAGAGGGAATCGACGGTATTTTACGCTTTCGTCGTCTCCTACCGAGGAGACACTTCGTATAGGAGTAAAATTCTACGACAAAGGGAGTAGTTTTAAAAAAACATTACGACAACTTACCCCCAAGACGCCACTGCTTGCAGGGCTCTTGACAGGAGATTTTACATTGCCCAAGGACACAGCAAGAAAGCTTACTTTTCTTGCAGGAGGTATTGGCATTACGCCATTTCGAAGCATGCTGCAATATCTCCTTGATAGAAATGAAAAGCGAGACATTATCATCCTTTATGCAAATAAGATACAAGAAGATATTGTCTATAAAGACGTTTTAGATTCTGTAGGAAAAGTATTAGGAATAAAAGTTGTGTATACACTTACTGACGAAAAAGAAAATAACCATTGGAAAGGACTCAGGGGAAAAGTTGATGAGAAAATGATACAAGACACTATTCCGGACTACAAAGAAAGGTTTTTCTATCTTTCAGGACCAAAAACAATGGTTGATGCATATGAAAATGTATTACACGCTCTTCATATTCCCTCTTCCCATATTAAAGTAGATTTCTTCCCAGGGTATGCATAATGCTCTCTTGTTGACAATGTGAAGATTTGTTATAACTATGATATGCATGCCTCACAAAGTAGGCTATTATTTACGTTAGTTGGGAGTTGTATCCTTGCAGGGATAAGTTTGTTTGTATTCTCGCAACAGGTACATGCGTACTATACAGATATCAGTGCTTCTGTTGTCATTGGTCAACAAAATTTTACCAGCAATTCCAACAATCAAGGGAGCAGTGCAGCGCTTAATACAGCGAGTGCCTCTGCATCTGTTGTTGTCGGTGGCAGCCAATTATTTGTTGCAGATAATGGGAACAATAGAATTCTTGTTTTTAATTCCATCCCAATCGCAAATAATGCTTCTGCCAATTTTGTTATCGGACAAACCACAAATACTGCAACAAGTACGGGTTGTGCACAAAATAGACTGAGCATGGGGGAAGGACAAGTGCTCTTTGTTGGGGGTAAACTTATCATTGCAGATAGTGCTAATAACAGAGTGTTGATTTACAATACGATACCCTCAAGTAGCGGTATCAACGCAGATGTTGTGATTGGGCAGGCAAATTTTACAACCTGTACAGCAAACAGAGGCAGTAGTGTCAATGGGAATACCCTTTCAACACCGGTTGGCCTTGCCTCAAATGGGACAAATCTTATTATTAGCGATAGTGGGAATAATCGCGTGCTTATTTTTGCAACCATCCCAACTGCTGTGAATGCTTCAGCAACTGTTGTACTTGGTCAATCGCTTGCAACGACAAGTACCGCAAATAATGGTGGTATTTCTGCGCACAGCCTTTCAGGTCCCCTCGGCGTTGCCCTCAATAGTGATGGCAGACTTGTTATTGCAGATGCGAATAACAATCGAGCCCTTAATTTTAATGCCACCCCAACAAGTAATAATACAAATGCTGATAGCGTCCTTGGTCAATCAACAACTACTACCAATAGCTTCAACGCAGTGAGCATTACTGCGATGCAGCCAACAAATGTTGTGTTTGATTCAGGTGGTAAATTATATGTATCTGATAAGACAAATAGTAGAGTTTTAGTTTTTGGCAGTGTTCCTGCTGCAAACAATCCCTCAGCAGATATTGTGATAGGGCAAATTGATTTTTTAAGTAATGGGACATCTCTTACAGCTGACGGGCTTTCAAGTCCAAAAGGGATGTTTGTCTCAGGAACTCAGTTATTTATTGCTGACTCAGGAGACAACAGAGTTCTTATCTATAATAATGTCGTGTCTTCTCCCTCTATAACCCTTGCAGGCTCAACAATAGGGCAACCTGATGGGTCATTGCTTCGTATGAGTGGGACGGCAACAGTAGATTCCAAATATTTTGTCAAGAATGTTGAATATTCCGTCAATTATTCAACATGGACTGGTGCGCAAGCAAGTGACGGGGCATTTAATGACGACTCCACAGAAGATTTCTTCTTTGATTTTGATCCGACAGTAGGCTTACCATTGTCTGCACCTGTAGATGATTACACAATACGAATTCGGGCAACAAATAATAACGGTGATATTACAAGTAACGCTTTTTACTTTAATCCATTCATTCTGAATAATCCAGTTGGCAATCTCTATGTGACTACAACACTTCCTACATTTGACTTTTCAGTGAGTACACAGCGTCAAGCAATGAAAGAAAATGTCTCCAAGTATCAGGTCTGGGTAAAGAAATTCACAACAGATAAATGGCTCTTGTATGTTGATAACATACCAGTAGACTTTGCAAGCGTAAAGAGCAATGGAGACAACATGCGAGCGAGTGTCTACAAGAATATAACAACAAATAACGGTGTGTATGAGAATAGTACATTTATCGCAAGTTACTCTGCTGAAAGTTCTGAGATACAAATTACGACAAAAGATTCCAGTAAGCAACTGACGTCCGGTACGTATCAGTGGAAAGTTGTTGCTTTTGACAATGAGGGTCATCAGCAAGAAACCCAAGATAATACTTCTGTCTTCCGAGTCAATACGCATCAAACATTTGCCAATAATACTACCTTTTTCCCTCTTACTATTTCTTACATTTCAGGACTTGGAAACGTTGACCTTTCTTCCATTCATCCAGATGATATTGTTGATACCTATACGACGCAAGACTCAAGTCCAACGATTTCAGGCGTTGCATTTACTAACACGCAAGTAGATTTAGTGGTAACAGAGCAAAATTGCACTGAAGTGAATCCTGCAGATTGTATCAATACTTACAATACATTTGCTAATGCAAAATCTGAATGGGGGATCAATATTCCCGATGGTGATTTAGACTTTGGTAAAAGCTATACTTTTTCTCTCTCTGCAACAAAGGGAGATAATTATGTTGAGCTTCCTGATTTTTCTCTGCAAGTTGGTGGGGGTAGTGCAGGTGGGAATGGGCAGAGTATGCTGCTTAAGCAATCTATTGGCACAAATCTTTTGAGTAATACCGATGCGTCTTCTGCGCACTTCTATCCTATTTTAAAGATAAAGAAGATTTTTACTACATCTAACTTGTTTACGAGAAGCATTTTTGATAATTACATTCCAACAGCTCAATTTTCCGTAAAACGATTTCTAGCCTCCAGAAGAAAAGCAACTGCCTAGTGATCCAGTACTAATACAACAAAAATCCGCCATCGCGATGAAAGCGGATTTTTTGTCAGTAAACCAAATAATAACTTACCACCCGAGAAAATTTTTCTTCTTCGCAGGTCTTTTTACTAATGGTTTTGCTGCTGGTTTCTTTGCCGTTGTTTTTTTTGAAACTGTTTTCTTTGTTGCCATATATTCTCACCTCCTTTTTTCCCTCAAGCGAAAAAGAAGATTTCTCCACTTCTCAAACTCTTTGGGCAGGTCTCTATATATCGTGAAATATTTTAACCTCTTTGTCAAGAGATTATTTCTTTCGAGCGCTACTTGGTCTTGCGCTACTTGAGCGCGTACTACTTTGTCTCGTACTAGACGACGTATTTCGTGTTGGAGTCACTCTGACTCGTCCAATTTGTGGTCTTGCTGCCATATTTTCTCACCCCCTTTAATCAGTCTTTACCATCAAATGATAAAGACTTGATTTCTTCAGTAAATCTGTATGCTTGCCAGCTTCCACAATTTTCCCTTTGCTAAGGAAAATAACCTGGTCTGCTTTTGTAATCACATCTAACACATTTGTCACGATAATAACAGTTTTCTCCTTTGTCACTTCCTGGATAGTCTTCCAAATTTGTGAGCGAGTTTTAATATCAAGCATAGAGAGCGGTTCGTCTAATATATAAATCATAGCAGATTTAAGAAATGACCGTGCAAGCATGAGACGTTGCCTCTGACCTCCGGATAAATAATTTCCACCCTCCCCTACCCGATACTCATATTTACTTGGGTGCTCAGAGATAAATTCATCTGCCATTGCAAGTTTGGCAGCATGCTTTAGCTCTTGAAATGTCGCATCTGACTTTCCATACTGAATAATTTCCTTAATTGTTTCATTGAATAAAATATTTTCCTGCGGAACCAGAGAAATCCCATCTCGGAGTGCTTTAATAGAATAATCCTTGATGTCATGTCCGCCAATAAGAATTTGGCCACTTGAAGGCTCATTAATCAGACGTGGAATAAGTGAAATAAGAGACGTTTTCCCAGACCCACTCACCCCAACAAGTACTACTAGCTCTCCGGCTTTTATCTTAAGTGAGACATCATCAAGAATTTTTACTCCCTGCTCACCCTCAAGTGTGACATGCTTAAATTCAATTGATCCTTCTGGGATAAAAGTAAGCTCTCCTTTATCGGTTGAATGTGTTTTGTTGCTAAAAAAGTCTCTCATTCTGGCAATTTTTACCCGAGCTTCTCTCAGATCTGTTGTTGCATAAATAATATTAAGAAGTGGATTGGTGAGATTGTCAAGATAAAAAATAAAAACGATAAGAAGACCAGTCGAAAGCTCACCGGCAAAGAAGTAACGGATACCAATAGCAATAATAATGGAATAACTTGCGGCAATAATAAGGCCAACCAAAAGGCTGAGTAAAAAATTGAGTCGATACAATTTCACATCTGTCCCTAAAGATGTTTTTACTGTTTTATTAAAATTCGTTGCCTCATATTTTTCCTGAGAAAATGCCTGGATGATTTTAAGCTGGGTGAGCGCTTCCTGGACAAAAGAAAATACTGCACTATTCCAAAATTCAGACCTCTTGCTCACATTTGCTATCCTTTTGTTAAAGACATATAAGCCTCCTGCTAAAAATGGCAATGCAGCAAGTGAGATAAGCGTAAGTTTAACGCTAATGGTCCACATGATGGCTGCAGTAATAACTAAATAGAGGGCTGAGGTAATAAGAGGTAAAATTCCTGACTCAACATAATCTCCTAAAGCAGAAACGTCATAACTTAAGCGGTAAATATAATCTCCCACCTCTTGACGCCGGAAAAATCCCATATCGAACGTTTCCATATTTGCAAAAGCACTTTTTGAAAATTGATAAATAATCTGTTTGACAACTTTTTTAATAGATGTTGATTGCAAGTACTCGGTAAAGCTTAATAGGATACTAATAAGAAAGAATGAAAAGACAACAACATAGCCTCTTGTTTCTGGGTCGTTAAAAAATGCAAGAATTTTTCCTATTACCAGGTGTGTATCAAGAGGCTCATTTCCCAAGACATTATCAATAAGGTACTTAAATGGCCATGGGGATAATGCCTCAAGCCCAACAACAGTGAGCATAAGAAGGAGTATGCCAAATAGAGAAAGAAAATAGGGCTTGATAATGGTAAAAAGCAGTTTTCTTTCTGTGTTCATAGAAATAATTCCTAAAAATAATTAGGGACTTATTTTAGACTAGAGCATTTGCAATCATGTTGTCAATTTGGAAAATTTTCCTCTTGCATTTTGTTTGAGAAATGCTATATATTTGAAAGACATGGTAAAAATAACTGATGATGATACGCACGTAACAAATGATATTCAGGATGCAGAAATTGTTGAAGAAGCGCCTCAAAACACATCCAGCGATGATTCGCAAATACTTCTTTCTCTTGATGAGCTCATAAAAAGTCACATTCGCTCCATTGATAAAATTCGAAATGAATTAAAAGAGCAGAAATCAATGCTGGCAGACGGACTTGTGAATGACCCGGTCTATAAAGAAAATACGGACAAAGCAAAAGAAGTGGCGAATGTTGCAAAAGTAACAAAAGCAAATCTCCTTAAGCAACCTGCTATGCAACAACTGTCTCAAAAAATAAGAGGTTTGAGTAGCGAAGTAAAAGAAAAACAAGCAGCACTTTCAGATTATCTTTTGGAATATCAACGAATGACTGGGAATAATCAAATTGAAACAGATGAAGGAGAAGTATTGGAAATTATCAATCAGGCTAAAGTAAAGCGTCCCCAAAAATAATTACTGTACCACGTGTCTTAAGAGCTCATCAATATCAAATGGTTTGTTTATCACCCGTGCTCTTCGTGAAGAGAATCCATTGGGATATGTCTGCCGAAATGCATCTTGTAGCTGCTCTCCCTTTTGCGTTGTTAAGATAATGAGTCTTGTCTCAGGGCTGTCTTTTTGTATTGTCTTGTCAATTTTTTTAAGTTGTTGAATTTGGGCATCATTGATATGGTCAGCTGAGTAAATAATTGCATGTATTTGAGCGCCTTTTGACAATGCTTGGAGTAACTCTGTCTGATGAATTTGTTCACAAGAAAATCCTCCATCTGTTTCTAAAAAGATCGTGAGTGTTGCTGAGATGTCATTGTCTGCTTCTGCAATGAGAATTTTTCTTCTTTCAGGATAATACATGTAGTCAAGACTAATCTATCTTAGTAAATCTGAAGTAAGCCAGAAGTAAAAAATATGTAAGAAAAATAACAAGGCTTATTGTAGAGACTACTGTTGCAATTATCTCTACTGCTGTTTGTGCAAATTTGAGAACTATAGTGTGATTTCCTTTCGAAGCTATATATGCAATATCACCATGCTGGTCTGGGAATATTGTTGTCTCTTTCCCATCAACAAAAAGATGCCAATTTGGGAAATAGAGTGTTTTGAGATGTGTCATTGAAGGATTGTCAACCGTTTTTGTACCCTGTGCCCATATGGTATTAAAGACGTTACCAATGCTATTTGTGCCATCAATAAAATTCGGACGAGTTGTGTAATAGTTATCGCTTCTTTCCATATAATATGCTGGGTGAGCATATGAAAGGCTAAGAAGAATTGGAAGGATTACTAAAATTGTCGTTCCTGCGAAGGCAGGAATCCAGGAGGATGGATCCCGGCTCAAAGGCCGGGATGACGAAAGAAACAAAGAAACAAGGCTTCCTGAAAGAAAAGCGCAGATAAGAATGATAAGACTTAAAAATCTCCATGGAAATTGAAAATACTGCATAAGTGGTATGTGTTGCCAAAGAGGAAGTGAGGAGCGAAGCATCAAAAAACAAATGACGACAAACCAGATAAGAAAAAAGAGGAGAACGTTTCGAACAATATTGTTTGAACGAAATGTTTTAACTAAAACAAAAATACTCCCAGCGACTGCCAAAAGATTGGCTAGTCCTATTTGTACAGACATTTCACTTCCGAGTCCCCCACCAAAGAATCCCGATCCCCAGGAGGGAAAAATGAGTTGAAAAAGTTCTGGAAAATTCTTTGTGTAGTCGTAAATTTGGAGTCCAACAACATATTTTGTCTCAAGGAGTGCAGGGAGCCAGAAGATGCTGCTAAGTCCGAGGCTTAGCAGAAGAGTAGTGCACATAGCGAAGAGCATAGGGTATTTGTTTTGCGATTGAACAAGAAGAAGTACTATATAGCTTATGGCAAATGGGACAAACATAAGAGCAAGGATATTATGAGAAAAAATGATGAGCGCTAAAAAGAAAGCGGAAAGCAAGAGATATCTAAAAAGGTTTCTCCTTCGGGAAGATGAAACCTTATAAAGCCTGGTCATAGTCCACAAAAATGCTGGAAAAAGTGCAAGTGCCCATACTTCGCCAACAGATCCGCGAATATAGATATCGACAAAATGATATGGGGCAAAAGTATAGAAAATTTCACTCACTGCTCCACCCATCTTCCCCCACCATTCTTTTGCAAATAGATACATAAAAAATGCTCCAAGAAAAGATGCAAGAATAAGATTGATTTTAAAAGTATCAATAAAACTTATTCCCAAAAAATGAAAAAGAGCTGCAACATAATTTGGAAGTGGATAGACATAGGTAAAAAGAGGGACACCGCGTCCAAAATATAAATCCGGTGCCCACCTGGGATACCACTGTCCCATTGACAGTGATCTATAGAATTCATAAAAACGAATCACATGATATTCCCCGTCGTGCGAAGGAAAAAGACCAGAATGAAATAATGAAAAAGTAGCAAGAAAAGTGGAAAGGAGAACAATAATAATTGGAACAAATCTTTTCATACTTTTTTGCTTGCACACAGAAATTTTTTAGTGTTTTCCAGTTGCGCTAATACTGGATGAATAGGTACGTTTCATCCTGACTACCAAACCTTTGTTCAAATACCAATTAAGACTACCATTTCGTTTCTAGCTCAGATGTAAAACAAAAAAATTTTATGTGCTTCGCTCAAATAAATGTTTTACCAAAAAAAAGATCGTTGTTGATAATATTGGAAGTATCATTAAAACAATTTTCAACACTGGTGTAGGACCGAAATATGTACCAAGAAGCATGAAAGGAATGTATCTGAGCATGAGACCAAAGGAAAATGCCACAGACAGAATTTGAATAATTTTCGTCCAGAGGACGATGGGCCTCTGGCCCAAATCTCCTAACAATCCGACAAATACCAGTACCCAAATAAAATACCATGGGTACATTTCTTCGCGGATTGGTGAGAGAAGAAAAATAACGAGCATCGACAAAGCAGAAAAGGCAACAATTTTTTGCCGGCCACCATACCAATATACCGGAATAAGAAAGAGAGTCGCATATTTGATAAGGATTGAGATAACAAGAAAAATTATCCCAGCCCCTCTTTTGTTTTTTAGTAAAAAATACAAACCCAGTAGGGCAAAAAAAACCATCACAACGTCATTGTGACTATTCACCAGTGTTTCGATAATGACCAGTGGATTGAGTGCAAAAAATATAACAGGAAAAATATTTTTGGATATTTTCTGCAACAGAAAAATCGTTGCAATGTAAAACGTAACAACAAGTGCTTTCATTTCAAAAAGAAATAAAAGGAATTTTCCAAGACTCAAAAAATACGGAATACCGGTAAGCAGTATCCATAGTGGTCCATATAAAGCGACTTTATTTGGTGCGTGCATAAAAGCAAGAAGAGGTTCTTTGGTTATTTCAATTGGCATAATAAGGTAAGGATTTTCATGGTACAAAAATGCAACTTTTGCCGTTGCCATATAATTGAAAATATCAAAAGAAAGCATTGCAGGATAAGAAAAGAAAAGTCCAAGAATAGTAATTGTGAGAAGCAGTTTGAGATCCTTCCAATAAAATTGTTGTTTTTTGTATAGTATAAAAAACAACATATAAAACACAAAGAAGATAGATAAAAAAGAAAAGTAAAAAGTTGTTGTGAGTATCCTCTGATTGCTAAAAAATCCGGTTATGACTGGTTGGAGATAGAATAAATTTGTATCGACAAAAAGATAGGAAAAAAGAGTAAAAAGAATTAGAAAAAGAGAGTAGGAAATAATTATAAACTTTTTCATACAGTCATTCTGGTCAAAGATCCAGAATCAGTTGGATCCTGGATGCATCTCATTTATTCGACTTACCAAGATGACGGTTCTTATGTTGATTGAATTTTGTATAAACATACGGAGCGGTAAATTTGTGGGACTTCCCTTTTCAGGATTCCAGTAAAAAGTCGGTGGAGTCTCTATCAGCATTTTTTGAAGAACTTCTTCATGTTTGAGAGCTTCCTGCTTGAAGAGTGCATTTTTTACAGAAATATCTTTTCCCTCACCCTTTGCCTTTTGCAAAAATGGATAAATTTTTTTAAAATAGGTATTTGATTTTTGTAAAGCATTATAACCCAACAGATATTGTTGGTATTCAAAGAGTGTTTTAGCTTCCACCAAATATTTATCAGATTCTTTCATGTTATATTCCATTTTGCCGAAATTTCCAAAATACCAAAATTGCTCAAGAAATTCCTGGATTTGGTGGACTTTATACAAAGGTGTTCCAGGCATTGTCGAAGGATAAGGCAAGACGTAGGCTGCCGTTGCAAACGGCGGAATAATCCAATAAATGAATATAAGAATAAACGAATATAGAAATATGTTTTTTATTTTCATAGAGATTGCTTCACTTCGTTCGCAATGACGTGGCGAGGATTTTTTCACATCTATATTGTAATAGAGGGAGAGTCTGATTTACAATATGCACAGATAATGGTAAAAGGAGAGGGAAAAAATAGAAAAAAATTTATACGGAAAAAAGTCATTGCAGTAATGCCAGCATATAATGCTGAGAAAACATTGCAAGCAACCGTGAAAGATATACCACGTGGTGTGGTAGATGAAATTATTCTTGTTGATGACAATAGCACTGATGGGACTGTTGCGTTGGCAAAACAATTAGGACTTACGGTTATAGAACATACAAAAAACGTCGGATATGGTGGGAATCAAAAAACCTGCTACAAGGAAGCTCTCAGAAGAGGCGCTGATATTGTTGTTATGATACATCCAGATTACCAGTATGACAGCAGTCTGACTGATGAGTTAGTGAAGCCGATTGCCAACGGAAGATTTACCATCATGTTTGGGAGTAGAATTCGGACGCGAAAAGAAGCATTAGATGGTGGCATGCCAAAAGTAAAATATTTCCTTAATAGAGTAGTCAGTCTTATTGAGAATATTATTCTGGGGGTTAATTTTACTGAGCATATGAGTGGATTTCGTGCATATTCAAAGAAAGTTCTCACCGTGTTACCACTTGAAAATTTTTCCAATGATTTTGTATTCGATCAACAACTTATGATAGCAGCAATTGCCTATGGATTCCCTATCGCAGAGTATCCTGTTCCTGTTCGATATTTCTCCGATGCATCGTCCATTCAATATCTAAAAGGTGCAAAATTTCTTTTACAAACATTTGAGGTTTTATTTCTTTTTTTTCTGAATAAGACTACTATATATACGTCACCCATTTTCATTTCATGAAAAAGCATGTATTGCCACTTATTACTCTTTTTCTTCTGGCGTCTATTCTTCGGTTGTGGCAACTGGGGAATATTCCGGTCAGTATGAGTGATGACGAAATTCGACTTTCCTATAATGCATATAGCATCTCCCAAACCGGCAAAGATATAAATAGCAACAAACTTCCCCTTGCATTTGTTGTCGATAGCTATGCGTTTAATCCAATTCCTATTTATGTAACAAGTCTTTCAGTGAAAATTTTAGGATTGTCACAGATGAATGCGAGACTTCCATTTGCCATAACCGGCATTATGACAGTGCTGCTTTTCTATGGGATTTGCTACCAACTCTTTAAAAAAAGAAGTATTGCACTGTTTTCATCTCTTGTATTGGTATTTTCGCCCTGGCATTTGCAGATATCGCGATTTGCCTATGAAGGAGAATTTGCATTGTTTTTCTTTGCTTTAGGTATTTTTCTTTTCTTAACAATAAAAAAGAACACAATTTTTCAGACAGTTTGCATTATGTTGCCCTTTCTTTTTGCCTTCTATAGTTACAGTGGAACAAAATTACTTCTTATTCCAGTACTCTTATTGCTGTGGTGGTACAAACGTGAATTCTTAACAAGAAAGCAAATTGTGACTATTATTCTCTCAATCTTTGTGATATTTCTGTCATTTTTTATTCTCACCAAAACGCAACATGCATCCTCCTATGGGTCCCAACTCTTCTTTTTTCAAAATACTTCAGCAAAAGTTGCGGAAGCTGTTGAGCTTGAAAGAAGGGCATCCCTTGCTCCGCATATACTCCAAACAATCTACCATAATAAGCTTACCTACTTGTCGCGAATCTTCACAGAGCATTATGCCTATGCGCTCTCTCCACAATTTCTCTTTTTGGACCAGGAAGGAAGTGGGATTTTTTCGATATGGTCTCGAGGAGAGCTGTATTACATAGAAATTCCACTGTTTGTCTTAGGGTTTTTGTATCTCTTTCATAAGAAAAGAAAAGAATTTGTTTTTCTACTTGTATTCTTACTCATTGCACCTCTTCCCTCAGGGCTAGGCCCAGACCCATTTACCTACGCAATCAGATCAAGCCTTCTGCTTATACCTCTTATGATTTTTGTAGGATCAGGAATATATGCAATTTCTTATTACACAAGCAAGAAACTCGTAAGAAATGGATTATATGCACTTGTTATTTTTACATATGTTTATTTCATTGCTGGATATCTCACTCAATATTATTATGAATGGAGTCTGTATGGTGCAAAATATTATTCTAAATCAACAAAAGATGTTGTCCTTCTTGCACAAGAGAAATCAAAAGAGAACAAAAAGGTCATTGTGGCAAATGCAGACAACATGACGCTCTTGCAATTTGCATTTTATACCAAACTTTCTCCAAGGGCGTTGCAAAGTATACGACAACGTAAAGTCGCTTTTCCTGTAACTATTGGTGCTGTCACATTTCAACAGTGGTGTCTTGTTATTCCGCATACAATGGATGGGGTATGGAAATTACCACAAAAAAATACTGTTTTTATAGAAAGAGCTGATTGTAACGTTGGATTAGCACCAACAACAGTGATAAAAACACTTGACGGACAGCTCATTGAATGGAAAGTTTATGAAAATTAGAGAAGTGCTTCTTTTACCTTTTCCAAAGAGGAGTCGTCATAGATTGACAGCGGAATAATTTCTTTTTTTCGTCCAGAGGGCGATGGACCTCTGGTCCATGTTTTTTGTAATTCTTTTAATTTTTTTGTTATTTCTTCTTGAGAGCAAAGATCTACTTTCGTAAGCAAAACAACCTCGGTTTTTTCAGCAAGTTTTGGACTATACTTTTGAAGTTCTCGTCTAACGGTTTGATATGCATTATAGACATTTTCATTCTCAGCGCTCACTAAATGGAAAAGTAATTTTGTTTTTTCAACATGTCTTAAGAATGTTATTCCAAGACCTTTTCCCTCAGATGCGCCTTCAATAAGTCCTGGAATATCTGCGAGGACAAGATGCTTATACACCCCTATATTTGGCTCGAGCGTTGTGAATGGATAATTGCCAATTTTCGGATGGGCATTGGTGAGTACGGCGAGAAGACTGCTTTTTCCAGCATTAGGAAGTCCAATAAGACCGATATCTGCAATAAGCTTGAGTTCGAGTCTCAATTCTCTCAGCTGTCCTGGTGTGCCATTTTCTGCAAAGCGAGGAGTCTGATTGGTTGCGGATTTAAATTCGTTATTTCCTCTGCCGCCTTTTCCCCCCTGACAAATAAGTACTTTTGTTGTGTCATCAGAAATGTCCCAGATATGTCCATTTTTTGTGTCGGTAATGATTGTACCGAGTGGGACATAGATTGTTAAATCTTTTCCATTTCTTCCATAGAGATTTTTCCTGCCCCCATTAATACCACTTTCTGCAGCTAACTTTTTTTTAAATCGAAATTCCTGGAGAGCAAGAATATCATTGATCCCTTGTGCATAGAGACTTCCGCCATTCCCACCATTACCTCCATCTGGACCACCTCTGGTAGTCTGAGCATTGCGAATAAGAGACACTCTCCCATTACCGCCATCCCCTGCTTTTACCTCAATTGTGACATCGTCAACAAGCATACGTACTATTATACCTTATTTTCCCTCGCCCCGCCTTGGCGGGGAGAGGGCTAGGGTGAGGGTTTTCAACTTTCATGGTAAAATGAATGCATGCGCATTGGCTGGGTCTTTTATATTGTTTCTGTGATGCTTTCTGTTTTGATAGGCGCATTGCTTTTTTTGGTTGTCCAACCCGAATTTGGATCGCAGTCAAATGTAGCAACATCTCCCCTGCCTCCGTCGCTCTCGCTTAATGCAAATAAGGAAGTCTCAACGCTTGATATATGGCAGCCACAAGAAAATGTAACAGATGCGACACTTCCGCTTACCGCAACGTCAGCATTGTCCTATGACCTGACTTCCCGACAATTTTTACTGGAAAAAAATATTTCCCAACAACTTCCTATGGCATCTCTCACAAAAATTATGACTGCAACTGTTGCCATGGAACATCCAAAGAAAGATGACAAATATCTTGTCCAGCAAAGTGCATTGGTTGGTGAAGATAGTATGGGGCTCACAGTGGGTGAGGTTTTATCAAAGAATGAACTTCTGTATGGTCTTATGCTCCATTCCGGAAATGATGCAGCAGAAGTATTGGCAGATAATTTTCCAGGCGGAAGAAGTGCATTTATTAAAGCAATGAATGATAAAGCAGTCTCTCTTGGTCTCATAAATACTCATTTTACCAATCCCACAGGACTTGAAGGAGATGGGAAGCAATATACGACTGCGCGTGATTTACTTGTCATGACTCAGTATGCAATGATGCATTTCCCGGAATTTGTGCTGATAATAAAGACATTTGACTATACAATTCCTCATACCACAACGCATCAGGAATATGATTTAGAAAATGAGACAAATTTGCTAACTAGCTACCCAGGGGTAGAAGGAGTCAAAACAGGCTATACACCAGAAGCAGGATTGTGTCTGGTAACATATTTGAATTATTCAGGCCACCAAATCATTGCAGTTATTTTGGGAAGTGAAAATAGAAGACAGGAAATGAAAGATATTTTGGATTTTTCTTTGAAAAAAATAGGAATTACTCCCCCAAGACATGGGTAAAATCTTGGTCGGGGAGAGAGGACTTGAACCTCCGGCCTCATCGTCCCAAACGACGCGCTCTAGCCAACTGAGCTACTCCCCGATATGGTGCCGCGGGGGAGAGTCGAACTCCCACACCCTTTATGGATAAGGGCTCTTAAGGCCCTCGTGTCTACCATTCCACCACCACGGCTTAGTCTCTATTTTACCTGAAATTGAAGGATGGATCAATACATGAAGAAAAATAACAAATATGGCACCAAGTTACCAAAAATAAAGAGTGATGAAAGTCATACTGTCCAATCACGAGGGAGAAATCGTAGAGCATTTTGTACGTCCTGAAGGTATGTTTCAACAGGTAAAGGTGTAATAGTCATATGTGGCAACGATACTTGAACCAAGTGGGTAAATCCTTGAGCATTATTTATTTGTTTTTCTTCTGATGCGTCTGTTAAATCGGCATGAAATTCCCGAAGCATCGGCTCAATTGTTGCGTTAAAATCATATCCGCGTCTTGTACTACCACCGTGAGAACTTATATGGATAAGGCCATAATCTCTTCCATGCGACAAATTCAGCATGTCGTAGAATCTTGAAGGAGCGTCATTAGGAGTATCTGCTCCAGTTGAAGTTTTATTCAAAAACGCTAACAACTTTTCTGCAGTAAAGGTTTCAGTTGCATGCTCACGGTACCTCTCTGGATCAATCTCACCAAAGAAAGTTGAATGCAAGTATGCTTCATTAAGTAACTCCACCTGAGGCGTATGTTCTTCAAGAGGGATATCGATCTTCACTCCTAAACGTCCTATCTCTAACGTTGCATAAATTTTTTTTGTAGGGTCATCACGCAGAGCAAGTAACACAAGATACGACTTAGTATCTAAAAAATTTGTCCCTGCATACGCTGATTGCCAAAGTTGTCTTTGATCTTGTGAAGCCTCTCTTGGATCAATGCCACTTAGCAAGTCTCCGCTGCTCATATTTTTCTGATACAGGATATCTCAAAACAAATATCAATGCAATAGGCAGAATGAAACACCTCTTATGCTGTGGCTAAATATGAAAGTTGAAAATGAAGTATTACTGGTTGTGGAGAGACGCTTATCATTGAATTTGGTGTAATTCCAATGTAAAAGAATCAATTCTGCAGGCTGAGAAAAAAGTTCAAAATTCATCGATCCAGGAGAAGGAATTGTTATCTCTTTTCTGCAAGAATGAGAGTCCAGGGGAATGGATATTGTACGGAAATGATTTTTGCATATTTTCCCACAAAATTTTTAAATCCAAAAAAAGTCCAGTGATTGATATGCTCAATGTCATTTCCCCATCTTGAAAGATTTTTGCCTCGCAAAAAATTTGCCATTATAAAAAAAGGCTCATTCGGGACAGAAAGTATCAGATATTTTTTTGAGACTCTGACAAGTTCCTTCAATGCTTTTTGGGGTTCTTCAAGATGCTCTAATACTTCTGTGCAAAGTACCACGTCAAAAGCATTATCTTTGTATGGCAGTGAGTAGATTGTCCCCTGCCGGAGATGAATAGAGGGATTGTATTTTTTCCCAAGCGCAATGGCACTTTCTAAATATTCCAGCCCTTCTAACTTTTTTCCAATATGACGCTGCTTGAGTGTTGCAAGCGTAAACCCCTCCCCTGCTCCAACATCAAGAATAGAATCTGGTTGTAATGGACGAAGAGTCTTCGTGACAGTGTGGAGAAAACGATCTATCAAAAATCGTTGTGCTTTGCTTTTTGTAGTATGTTTACGGAAGTTATCGGTGGTATTCATGAAAGTAAAAGTATAAGAGCAAGAAAAGCCATGCCGAAGTCTTCTATAAGCGTAATGTTGGTAAGTGGTACTTTTAAAAATGTTCCAAGACAGGCACATTGGAATTTTTCATGCCGGAGGTACTTCAGTAATACTCCTACTCCGCTAAATGCCATGACTACAAGTTCTGAAATTAGTAAAAGTTTATTCATTGGTGCAAGTATCATTGCAAGACCAAAAAATAATTCTAAGAATGGATAGAAATAGCCATAGCTAAATACTTTTTTTGCAAACAAATCATAGGTACTATACCCCTCAGCAAATCCTTTCAAATCCATTAATTTAAATCCGGAAAAGACCAAAAAGAATCCCACCATAAAGTAAGAGATGGATTTGGTAAGAAGAAAGTTATTTGACAATACATCATGAAGAGTAAGCGTGAGTGTTGTCAGCAAAATAAAACTTATAACGACTATAAGAGGAGTGTAATTGTTTGTGGTATTTTGAACAGTACGTGCTTGGTTTTCTTTCACTAATTGCATCCCACATTTTGGGCATTTTCCTGGCTTATCGCTTTTTATTTCTGGATGCATTGGACAGGTATACATAGGCTAATTGTAGCACAGATTTTTTTCAAATTAATGAAGAGGTATTTTTGATTCCTATGATATAGTATGATATACTTCTCTCTGTGAATCAACAAATAGAAACAGGTCTCGGTTATGTACCTCGATTTGAGCTTAATCCCAATTTAGTGGTCAATCCTCGTATTGAGATGTTTCAGAAATATGTTGTGCCATATTTACCTGAGCAATTTGAAATGAAACAGGGAAAAAGAATGTTACCATCAGTAGAAATTGTCGGAGGTGGTACAAGATCAGCATATGAAAGCTTAGCAATTATTCGAGCTCTTGGGCCGTCACATGTTTATTCTATTGAGTTAAATAAGGAACGTGTTCACAAAGCAAAAGAAAGATGGCATGGTCTTATGAGGCGTATGCCTGGCGAAATTTCAGGAATAGCAACTTTTGTAAGATCTGCGGCACCAAGAGGAATAAAGAAAGATCAAGACCTTACTGTCGCACTTAACATTAATCCTACTTTAATTACTGATGAGACATTTGAGGCTCTTGTTGCTGCAACAAAAGTTGGTGGATTAATCGTTATAACAAATTGGCATGACTCAGATAGATCCAAGTTCTTGAAAGTCCTTAGTGATAGATCAAGCGTGCTTAGAAACATTGAAATAGTAGTTAATGGTGAAGGATTGCTTGATAAAAATGGTCAACTTATTAAAGATGAGAATCAAAACATGGTAGATAGGTATATTTGGGTCTTCAGAAAAATAAAATAGCACTCCCAGGTAAAAGACTATATCTTGCAAAGCAAGGTATCGAATGGTACCTTGCGCTCCCAGAGGGATTCGAACCCCCGACCTTTTCGTTAGAACCGAATTGCTCTATCCAGCTGAGCTATGGGAGCATGGAGCGGGTGAAGAGAATCGAACTCTCGTGACAACTTTGGAAAAGTTGCGTTCTGCCATTGAACTACACCCGCAATAGAACAATTATATCATACCAATAGGCATGTTTGGTAGATTTGTAACATGCGCTGTGTTGTCGTTTGATAATAAAAATCTGGATAGAATTTTGTAGGTATCGACATCAAATAAGTAATTTGTAGCTTGTAGCTCGTAGTCAGTAGATAGCTCTCCTTCGTCCTTCATACTACCAAGCAAGCACCACTTATCTATCACAAAAACTTCTTCTTTTTCTGTCAGAAGATTTTTTTCTTTAATACGAATTGGTCCTTTAAATGGCCAGGTTTTAAATTTCTGGTGGGAAAATGCTTCCAAAAATCTTGTGTTGTAAAAGAGAGGTCGCTCTTTACCAATACATGCGCCTTTACACTGCTCTAACTGATAAGCAAAACAGGATTTTTTTGTCTTCTCCAGTCCTAGTAACTTTGGACAGAGTTGCTTGGCTTTTGCAAGAGTAGACAATATATTCTTTGCCTGTTTTTGGGATTTAAAAACTCCAAGAATAGTATCGAGTTCATTTATGTCAATATGATCGACTGTTTGTAAAATGACCGAGCTATATCCGTTGAGTTCTGTTTGTTTCAGCACTAATAATTTTTGCTTGTACCGGAGCATTCTATTATAGAGCGGTTGTAATTGTTTTATAAGAGATGATTCTAAAAGTAAAGCACCGAGCTCCCCTGCTGTTGGAATTGTCTCAATTCTTTTTATTTGTTGGGTTATTTTCATTTCCACTCCCGATACAAGGTCTCCTGAGAAATGAGACAAGACTCTGTCTCTGATATTTTTACTTTTCCCTATATATAAAGGATTTTCTTCTTCTCCATAAAAAAGATAGACGCCAGATGTCTCCGGTAAATCATCAAGACTATCTTCTGAAATACCAAGTGGTAGGGATGGTCTTTTCATGGCAAAATGAATTGCTTTTTCTATTTTCTCTGGCTCTTCCTGTTGTAGTAATTTTTTATAAAAATCCCATAATACCTTTGCGTCGTCATATGCTCGATGTCTTTTTTTACATGTCAAATCAAAATGCTCAATAACACTGTCTAAATTATGTCTCGGCCATCTCGGAAATAAATGCCGTGAAAGTTTTACTGTGCAGAGTTGCTTTGCAGAAAAAGATAGTTCATGTCTTTTAAAATGATTCCGCAAAAATCCATAATCAAATCTGGCATTATGAGCAACAAAGACTGCATCTTGTAAAAGTGCAAAGACTTCTTTTCTGACTTCTGAGAATGATGGAGCTTTCTCAAGCATACTTGTTGTTATCCCTGTCATTTCTTGAATAAATGGAGAGACAAATGTCTGAGGTTGTATGAGTGATTGGAATTTTTTGACTATCTTTTCATTTTCAACACGAAGTATGCCAATTTCAATAATACTGTCATGGGTGAGGGATGTCCCCGATGTTTCGATATCAACAAAAGCGAGTGTTGTAGGCAGCATAGAAGCAATAGAATACATCCATTTGCATTTTTTGTCCACTTGGTCTAGAGTAGAGTCTCTATGCAGTTTGGTTTGCAATTTCTTTTTTCGATACTGGGATTGTTATTTGGTATTCACCATACAGTAACACCTCTCCATCAAAATACGAAAACAACACCAACAACACCGACCATTACGATGTCCCCGACTCCTGTCCACAATAATAATCAAATAGCACCCCCCACCCTCTTGCCTACTGTTTCAAGCTCTCAAAACGGGACTAAGCCACTTTCTGATTTTATGTACCCTGGTGCTAGTAATGTGCAAAATAATTCTGATTCACTTACTTTCCAAAGCACAGATGCTCCGACGACAATTGTGAGTTGGTATAAAAATCTTTTTTCGCAAAAGAATATGCATACCACCAGTATTGTCCAAACAAGTAGCAACAATAATATAATTGACAAGCTTGCAGCAGCAAATGCCAATGTGAGCGTTGCAATTTCTATTCAAAAAACAGCAGACCAAAATGTGACAACAATTTCAGTCACCAATGGCAATTGGAGCAACATTAACGTCCATATTGACAATAAAACCTATTGACAAGGCCTATTCCCTTTGATAATATCCAAAATAGTTTCTGCCCCGAATAGGGGTTTTTTAGTGAAAATATGACAACAAGACAACTTCGAGCACACTTACAAAATGTCCGCTTACCAAGAGGTATTGATTACAAGAAGGTCATATTAGTTGCGCTACCAGTTATTATTTTTCTCTTTATCGTTATTTCTATTGTGAGATTTCTCACAAGCTCTGCAAATACGCCAACTACATCTACGCAGCTGGAAAAGCCGCTTGCAGTGACTCAGATAAATAAAGATTTCACATTTTCTCTCAAAGATAGCACCGGCAAAGAAGTTGCATCATTTACCTACAAACTCTTGAATGCCGAGCTTGATAGGCAAATTGTCGTCAATGGAACACGAGCAACTGCTATCAATGGTCGAGTATTCTTAATAGTCAATTTGCAACTTACGAATAGTCAAAATCAAGGCATTAAGGTCAATACCAGAGATTATATGAGACTTTCAGTCAATGGAAGTACCGCTGAATTATTGGCACCGGAAATTCATAATGACCCGGTTGAGGTGCAAGCAATTTCCACAAAATTCACCAGAGTTGGATTCCCAATTAATACATCGGACAGTAAATATCTTCTGAAAGTTGGAGAAATCAGTAGCAATAAAACTGATATTCATCTCACTTTTAAATAAATGGACGATACATTATTGTTTGAAATACAAAAAGCACTTCAAAATATCTCCTACGGTAGTCTTGAAATTATTGTGCAAGACAGCGTCGTAACCCAAATGAATATTCGAAAAATCCAAAAAACCAAGCTTGGAGTGAATAAAAAAGTAAACACTAATGTCACTAGTAAAATAGATATAAAATTCAGGGCTTGACAAAAAGTTTTAAAGTATAGTATACATATGTATGCCGTGAAAAGTTTTCACGACAGTATATAGTATAAATATATAAGCTGACCGCAAACGGAGGCTTTTTCTCTAGGGAAATCTTAGAGGGAAGGCCTCCGTTTTGTATTTCAAAGCGGGCAGAAAAGTGCACATCGGGTGCAGTCTTGTACCCGAAATTAATAAAAGAGAGGGGGTGAAATATATAATGACAAACTTTAAAAAACAACTTTTATCAGTCGTCGCAACAAGTGCTGTTCTATTAAATATTGCAGCCCCTATTGCATTTGCAAGTACAACCATAACCATTTCTGGAAATGGTGAACAAAGTAACAACTCAACAGCTGTTACCCAAGCAAATACAACGACTGTACAACAAAGTAATACCGCAACTGTAAATAACACTGTAAATGCAAACGCAGAATCTGGTGATAATTCAGCAAGTGGCAACACTGGCGGAAATGTTTTGGTAAAATCTGGAGCATCAACTGTTGATTCAACAGTTACCAATGCCTTAAATAGCAATGCAGCGCAAGTGAATTGCAATTGTGGCACAGGGAGTACAGATCTTTCAGTAACTGGGAACGGTGAAAAATCAGATAATGAATTAGCACTTACCCAAGAACATACCAATACTCTTGCACAACAAAATAGTGCAAACGTCAACAATGACGTAAATGCAAAAGCAAACAGTGGAGACAATAGTGCCGTAAGTAATACCGGCGGTCACACAACTGTGATCTCAGGTGACGCTTCTACAACATCAGACGTAAAGACAACAGCAAATGCTAATGTCGCTATGATTGGTGGAGCAGGAGAAGGTGCAAATGGCATGGTCTCAGCATCTATCGACAAAAACGGCGAAAATAGTGACAACTCTGTTGCACTAACCTTGGCAAATACCAATAGTATTTGGCAAATAAATAACGCTACCGTCGATAATGATGTTACTGCAAAAGCAGAATCTGGAGATAACAACGCAAATGGCAACACAGGTGGAAACGTCGGTGTTGGTAGTGGAGATGCAACTGTTAATTCGATGATTGACAACACGGTCAATTTCAATTCAGCAGATCTCAATTGTGGCTGTGTCACAGATTTAGCAGCAGACGTAACTGGAAATGGTGAAAACTCAGACAATAGTTTGGGTGCAACCCTTTCTAGTGACAACGGTGTGTTCCAAGGTGGAGAAGGCAAAGGAAACAACGCAAATCTTGACAATACTGTCACGCCAAAAGCTGATTCCGGAGACAACTCTGCAGTCAGTAACACTGGCGGAACACTCGGTGGTGATCCAATGGTCATCTCAGGTGATGCTGGCTCAACCAGTAGTGTAAATAACTCTGGAAACGTCAACACATTTGGAAGTCCATTAACACTGCCAGGAGGCTTTGATTTCAATTTTTCTTTTGATTTCAGTAGTCTTTTCGCAAGTCTTTAATTGACACTTTTGGATTCGTAGGGTGCTGCCTAGGCACTTAAGGCAGCACCTACGGACCAAGAGACGGAAGTAAATAAATATACAAATAAACGCAAAAACAATATAACAATGAAACAATATAGCAAAACATTTCAATTAATCAAAAAATTCCTTGTAATACTTCTTATTGCAAGTGTTCTCGCAGTAAGGCTCGTTCCTGTCTCATTTGCAGATGATATGCCAACGCTACCGGCAATTCCAACAGTGCCAGCAATACCAACAACTCCCCCACTTCCCAATCCACCGGCAAATCCTCCTGCTATTCCTACAGTGCCACCTGTACCAACAACACCAGCAATGCCAACAGCACCAACCAATCCACCAGCTATTCCTACAGTCCCACCAGTGCCAAGTATCCCTCCAGTGGAATCAAATGCAACGCCAACACCTCAGCCAAAGGCTGATGGGCCTCTGGCCCAAACGACTCCAACTCCAGGAGTAAATAATGGCACGAATGGCACAACAGGTACTGCTGCAACCGGCCAAAGTGCGAATGGCCAAGTTGGAGACCCGTCCATTGTTACAGGAGATGCAAATAGTAACGCAATACTTGTGAATACAGGAAATAATAATGTCACAACAGGTGGTACAGGCTCTGGAAGTGGTGGTGCAACAGTTGATAATACCGGCAATGGGCAGGGCTCAAATAATGGCGCGACAGTAAATAACACCAATAGTGCAACCACCAATCAAAATAATAGTGCGGCACTCGACAATGCTCTGCAGGGCTCAAGTGTGAGTGGCAATAATTCGACATCTGGCAATGTTGGGAATTCAAGTATTGCAACAGGAAATTCAAATGCAACAGGGACAATTCTTAATGCAGTCAATACCAATGTTGATGGCGTTGGGGTTGCCCAATTTACTGTTGCAGATAATCATGTTGGAGATATTACGCTAAATTTCGATCCAACAAGTTGCACTTCAGGGTGTGGTGGCGTTGGTAATACCCTGGCACAAAATACAGGCAATGGAAAAAATTCCGACAATACAGCCTCGACAAATACCACAGATAGTACCAATACATTCCAGAATAATGACGCAAATGTTGGCAATAGTCTTGTGCTTACAGCAAATTCAGGAAGTAATACCGCTATGGGTAATACCGCTGGCAGTAGTACCATCAACACTGGCAATGCAACAGCACAAGGGAATATCTTGAATTTCCTTAATAATAATATCGCAGGAGGGAATGTCCTCTTAGGAATTGTTGATATCTATGGCAATCTTATTGGGAATATCGTCCTTCCGCAAAGCGCATTCACCGCGTGTGATAGTTGTGGTAATGGCACCGTGATTGCTTCTAATGCGAATAATGGTCAAGGATCCACCAATACTGCAGCAAATAATACAACGACCAATAATACAACCAATCAGGCAAATGTTGCTGATATTGTCAACAACATCACTACCAATGCTCAGACAGGAAATAATAGTACTGATGGAAATACCAATGGTAATTCGACTATCACCACAGGTCAGTCCTCAGCCAGCGTCCAAGCATTAAATATTGCAAATTCCAATATAAATGGTGGTAATTGGTGGTTAGTAATAGTCAGAAAAGCAGGGCAATGGGTAGGAGAAATAGTAGGCGCGCCACAAGGAGCACTCTTTGGAGGCAGCAATGGGACACAATTCTCACAGGATCCCAACGGGAATGTGACAGCAGTCAATAATACCGGCAACGGTCAAGGGACGACTAATACTGCAACCAGCAATACAACGACCAATAACACAACAACGCAGACCAACAATGCACACATTGTCAACAATCTCAATTTAACGGCAAATAGCGGTAGTAATACTGCAAGTGACAACACCGGTGGCAATAATACTATTACAACTGGCGACGCAAAAGTTATCGCTAACATTGTGAATTTCGTCAACAATAATATCGCAGGTGGTAAATTGATTGTGACATTGGTCAATGTCTTTGGCAGCTGGATGGGAGACTTCATTGGCCCAGGACAACATGCACGAGACGTTGCGAAAGGGCCTCAGATGGGCGGTGGCGATCCAAGCACAACAAATAACAATACCAATGGTGGGAACAATAACAATAATAATAGTAACAATGGCTCAACAGGTTCATCTACCACAACTGGTACTGTCACTGGTACAACCACTGCACCGACTGGCACACTCACCCTTTCAGGCAACGTCCAAGGAAATACCGGGAAAGGTACAACCCTTGGTATCACAACAACTGGTGACAATAACACCATTGTTGCAGGAGCACAAATTGGCTCAGATCCACTGAGTATCATCGGGAGTGACAAAAAACACAACGTGCGTGTCAACCTCGCATGGATCATACTCTTCATTCCACTTCTCACTCTTGGATTACTTGTGAAAAAATTCAAAGCAAAAATATTTTCGCTCCTTAAAATTTCATACACAACACTACGCATGTTCTTATGGTAAAAAAAGCGGTATTTTCTATCCTGCTCGCTGCTCTTTCTCTTCTTGTTGCTACGTCAAATAGCCATGCAGAAACAGTAACGTTAAGTGTGAGTGGTAATGGAGACGGGTCCCAAAATCAGGCAACAACAACTGTTGCAAATACAACCACAGTTGAGCAATCAAATACCGCAACTGTTACCAATAACTCTACTCCTACAGCAATTACCGGAAATAACACTGCTGACAGTAATATAGGAGGTACAACAACGGTCAAAACAGGAGATGCAAAAGTGGCTGACGTGATAGAAAATAAAAATATCAATCAAAATATCTCTCAACCCACTGATTGTGGCTGCACTAGCAATACAACGGTGAGTGTCACTGACAATGGACAGGATTCGAAAAATACTGTCGCAGTCACCAATGCGACAACAGTTACAGATACACAGACAAATTCAGCAACTGTTACAAATAATTCTACAGAGAATGCGAATACAGGTCACAATGACGCAAATGGCAACAACGGCAATACCACTATTGTGACAGGCAATATTGTCGCCTCGTCACATATCGACAATAGTAATATCAATCAAAATGCAGACCCTGTTGGTGGCAGTAATTCTGTGAGTGTGACCGTGAGCGGCAATGGAGAAAATTCCATAACCAGCGTTTCATTTTTATTCAATAATATTTTTGCAAATCATTCCAATAATGTTGCAAATATTGTAAATAATGCGTTGCAAAATCTCGATACCGGAGACAATACTGCAGAGAGTAACAATGGTAATACCACTATTGTAACAGGAGAGATTCTTTCACAAGTTGTCATAACAAATAATAATATCAATGGTAATTTCTTTAATCCGTTTGAAAATTCTACCCCACCACAGCAAGGTGGCGGTCCAGGCAATCCACCAAGCACACCACCCGCAACGCCGCCAAATAATCCTCCAACGCCAAATATTGGTGGCGGTGGCTCAGGATCTGGGACAACATCTGGTGGCTCTGGACAAATACTCGGCACGGGGACAGAATTGCCGGCAACTGGAAGCAATCTGACCTTCCTCATGACAATTGTTGCATTTCTTCTTTTCTCAACTGGCCTATTTCTGCGTTTGAAATCAGGCGTCGCACCTCCTATAATGTGAGAATGAACAAACCCGTTTCTTACTATATTGGAAACGCCTTCATGGCGTTTTCTCTTTTATTACTCCTCTTTATTTATTATCCAGTTATTGAATTGTATTTTTTTCCACAACCCGTGCCAAAAGTAAGCACGCAGGGATTTTTTATTGAAATTCCAAAAATTCATGTGGTCTCCCCTATTATTCCCAATGTCGATCCATTTAATGACGCAAAGTATCACGAGGCACTGACGCACGGTGTTGCACTTTCTAACAC
>WNFM01028802.1_pt1 | contig 57346 bp, 60 predicted proteins | sample 5400271 | NCBI WGS metagenome assembly WNFM01 (sample SAMN13153352, study PRJNA577476) | soil metagenome | isolation source: 60 cm saprolite on Douglas fir-dominated hillslope | place: USA:California | collected 2013-09-17
GGCAGTCACGCCGACCCGTCCCTTACGTTATAGAACTCAACAATATGACTCCCAATATGACGCTCTTGGGAGCCGGAAATGGCCCTGAACCGAACTAAAGCTGCCTTATGTGCGGATTGCCAGCCTGCTTGGCTACCTTTCGCCTTACGATCCAGCGAACTGGCCACGGAATTGTCGGATCCAAAGCCCCCATGAGTGCCTGCGTCAGGGGCACCGCGTAATGTTGAGCAAATTCCTCCTCCGATACGCGCACTCGCAACCTCTCAATAGCGGGCTTGGTCCTTTCGTCAAATGTCTCTACTAGATCGGTGCCCGCCTTCTCGGCCTCTACGTGCATACAAACCAGGAATGCCAGGTACTTTTCGACGAGCCCGGCCAGAACGACAAGCGCGAGCGCCCAGAGAATTCCCTTCACGGTTCCTGTGCCGAATCGAGACTCGAAGGCATTCAGCCGATTGGCGGCCAGTGCGAGAGCCGCACCAGATGCACCCGTTACCCAACTTGAGAAGTGATCCACATGAACCCAGTTCTGCGTGACGCGACTGATGTAGCCTCGAACAATCTCGGCCGCATGCTCAGCGGCGAGTCTTTTGGCTTCTTCGCTCACAGAATCCCCCTGCCACTGGCGCACCGACACCTAGTCACCTGGCCGCTCTCCGGCCGCGGCCAGGGAGCGCACCATCTTCAGACTCACCTGCAGGATCTCGGCGGCCTGCTCTGCGGTCAGGATCATGGTAGAAGCGTCGTGGCATAGCCTGCGATGTCAATCGCCACCAGCGTCACGATCGCGATCGCCAGCAGAGTCCACAGCCACCCCCGCCCTGCACTCCCCTGCGGCAGCGGCTCCTGGGCAGCTTTCTGCGGCCCGTGGGCGGCCTGGTGGTGCCCGGTGGTCTCGCTGTAGGACAGGCCACTACCCGGGATCCCGCTCCGATCGTGACATGGGCGCCGCGGCCGCCGATCGACACGGATGTCGACCGCTTGCCCAGGTTCAGGCGTAGGCCTGGCAGGATCTGGATTGAGCGGCGAAAGCGGAAGAAGCCCACGGCGGAAGTCTCAGGGCGCCGGCCGGCAGTTGTCCACGACCAGGCGGAGCGTCGGCCTAGACGGGCGAAGTTGGCGCAATTGCGCGACGATCTCTTTCAGCCCGAGATTGCACTCCTTCGCGCCAGCGAGAACGGAAAAAGCGCCGGGCCTACTGGCTGTGAGCTCTATAAATTCACGCAGCATCGTCAGCTTGTCCTCGGCGTTCATATCATCCTTCAACACGAACGGCGCAAGCATGTACATGGATGCCCCAATGGCCATGTTGCGGTCATGATTTGAGTCAGCCATGGGCCACCACCGGTTCACTGGCGACCAGGGCCTGTGCATTCGCGAGTTCAACCGGATCGATCATCTGATCGATGAGAAAGTTCGGCGTGAGGTGGTCTCTGGCTTCGTCGAGACTTGCCCAGGCCTCCTGCAGCTGCCGCAGCAGGTGTTCCCCGTTTCGGGTGTCAGAATCCATGGCAGCGCATAAGACATCGATTTCGTCGCGGGCGCATTCGACTCTTGCGCGGAGATTCGCCATGCGTTGAAACAGCGAGGCACCGGCGTTCGGCGTCACCTTATCCACGGGAGGCCTCCTTACCGCTCACGAGCGTTAGCTTCGGCGGCGCTCGGTCCGCGGTTTTATCGTCCCAAGGCATGTCGTCATCTGGACTGAGCATCCCGATTGCACCCTCGAGATGGAAGAGAGCCTCGCCCTCTGGCGATCCCTCCTCGAACTCGGGGTCATTGGTCAATTCCTCGAGCAGTCGCTGGGCCTCGAGTAGGTGGCCGAGGGCCCGATCGCGGAGGATTGTCGTGTCGGAATTCAACTTAGCCATGGGTCACCACCGGGATTGGATGCGATGCGCGCTCCATGTGGCGCTCCATGCGTTTCTCGTGCCGCTCGGCCCTATTTTCTAGTCCCAAAACGTATTGCACTGTCTTTAGACTGATGCAGGTGTGAAATCTCGATTCGGGCCATTCAGCCATTCGCTCGAGCAGCAGTTGCCGATAAAATACGTGCCGCCTGGCGAGAGCCTGCCATGTGTCGACGGTCATGAGATCGGTCTCTTGCGATTTTCCGCCTTCAGAGCTCGATACTTCAGGAGCAGATCGTCAACGGCCTCGCGCAGTAAGACCGATTGCGGAATACGTGTCTTGGTGCGCAGCCCCTTGAGCAGCGCGAATTTCTCGGGCTCCAAGTGCAGCAGGACGCCCTTCAGCTTCGTTTTTCCCATGCGGAAGATATAAGCCTATATCATTGCAGCGTCAATAGGCCAAACGCAAACTAGGCCACAGTGGCCTAGTTGGAGCTTGCGGCGAGCAGTGCGGCGAGGCCCGGCCGTCGGCGTTGATCCGCGTTATGCTCCGCGGCGTCCCAATTCAATGCGGGCCGGAAATGGGTGGACTGGGCAACTTCTGGGGCGACGACGGCGATTCGCCGCTGAATGACGCGCGGACGCGGCGAGTGCTTGAAATGATGCATCGCCCAAGGCCACCAGCGCCTGAAGCCGCCGCCGCCCTCGAGGCCGATGACACGAAACCCTGCAAGGGCTGCCCAAAGTTGCCACGTTGCCGCGCAGAGCTCCTGGCATGCGCTGCAGCCTCACTCTATGCCCATGGCGCCAGGCCTGTGCGTTGGGCACTCGCGCCCCGCCAGCCCTCGCGTGCGCAGTGGCAGGCGCTTTTTCCCGGGTAAGTCCGGCTACTTATCTGAAGTGACGCTCATAGCCGCCGTGGCGAAACGCGCCCTCCAACGCCCGCGCCAGCTCATCCCGTTGAGCCATGAAGTAGCCGCCCGGCATGTTGATGCCTTTTGGCGCGAATGTTGGCGCCCGGCCACGCCCGCGGCCCCGACCTTCCATACCACGAATCACATCGGCGTACTTCTCAGGCAGCACCATCTCGCGCTGGTGTAGCTGCGTGGTGGGGTTCACACCGGCCGGAACGTCATAACCCTTGGCCGCGCTCATGCTGGTGCCAAATGCCATTGTGGCGGCGTAGGCCAGGGCCGCGGCGGGCGGGGCGAGGAACGGGCCAACGTAAGGAATGCCCACCACCGCCTGGTAGGCACCCGAGGCGGCCTTTGCAGCATCCTGCGCAATCTGCTTGAGCGCAGCGGATTTGTGCAGGGCCAGAGATTCCGCCACGACGGCCACCTGTCGGGCCATCATCTGGGCGAGCATGTTGGTGACCGAGTTGAGTACCGCGCCCATCAGGCCGCGAATGGTATCGCCGATGCTCTTGGCGCCTTTGAAGAATTCCGACAGCACGGACTGGAAGCTCTGGCGCATGTTTTCAAATACGACGTGCTTATTGGCCGCGATCTCGGTGTCTATCTTTTTATTCGCCAGCGCGTGCTGCTTCTCGATGACCAGCATTTGGTCCATGATTTTCTGCGCTTCAACTTTCTCTGCTCGGAGCAGCGCCAACTTGTCCTGCAGTGCCTGGCGCTCGATCTGGTATTTCTTCTCCTCGAGCTGGCGAAGCGCCATGAGCTCCTGCTGGCGGGTAATCTCTCCGAGCTGCGCCTGCGCGCGAATGTCTTGCTCGGCCAAGGCCAGCTCTGCGTCGGCCATGGCCTTCTTTTGGCTGATCGCCTCTTCATCGAGCTGCAGCTGCTCGGCGCGTGCCTTCTTGTGCAGCTGCAGGATCTCGCTTTCTATTTTTTGCCGGAGCAGCTTGTCCTGCTTTGTGAAAGTGCCCACCGCGGCCAGTCTGTCCTGCCAGTAGACGATGTCCGCCGCGATGTCCTTCTGCCGGAATTCGCCCTGCTCGTCCTTGATCTTTTCGAGCGAGAGTTTCCAGGCGCTGAATTGCTCGTCAGAACTGGGAGCGGGGCCAGTTTGATGCTTGTCACCGTCGGGTTTCGGACCCTTGGTCGGCGTCGGCTCCTCGAACAGATCGTCTATCTTGCCAATCGCGGCCTTGGCGTCATCGACGATTTCGCTCCAAGTGCCGCCCCAGCTCTCGGCCATCTCGTGGCCCATGCCATCGAACGCCTGCTTCGCCCCTTTGAAGTCGCCAGATAGCAGGGCTGCTATAGCCTGGCCGATGCGTTCCGTGAGAATGAAGAATGTCTCCATCACGCCTTTCAGCGCATCGTAGACCGCCGAGACGACGGCCTTCAGGATCCAGAAAACGGAAACGAGGCCGCCGATGGCTCCTTTGAACACCAATACCGCTCCGGGGCCAATGTCCCGAAACCATTCCGCCAGTTGAGTGAGAGCCGGCAGCAGCGCATCGCCAACGGCCTTTTTTATGGCCAACATGACGTTGCTGGCCGAATCCATGGCTTTGCGATTCTCTTCATAGGCTTCGACGTTCTCTTTGCCGACGACGAGTCCGAGGTCTTCTTGCTCTTTGGCGGCATCCTTTGCCGCGTCGGCATTGAGCTTCAGCAGATTAGCGTGGGCAGTTGCGCCTTTCCCGAACACCTGCTGAGCCGCCATCGTGCGATCGACGCCGTCCTTATAGCCGTTCACGACCTTGATCGCATCCAGCATGATCGCATTCAAATTCCGATAGCTCCCGTCCGCTTCACGGGTGCGAATACCAAGCTTGTTGAGCTGCTCTTCGTGCTGCGATAGTTGTCGGGTCAGCTTGCCGGCGAGCTCTTTGTACTCCTCCGTGGTGACTCCGACCGCGGCGAGCATGAGCTTCAATCGCTCGGCCTCATTGGCATCGATACCGAGGGCGCGCCCTAGATCGAGCGCGTCTTTCGTGAACTCGCGCGCCGCGTCGATGGAGGCCTTGATGCCCTCGAGGACCTCGCGGCCAACGAACGCCGCGGCCGCAAGCTTACCAAACCCGCCTAAAAGGTTATTGATGCCCTGGAATTGGCTCTTCACCTGCGAGGCGAATCGATTTAGCTCGCCGCTCGCCTGGTTCAGCGCACCGGACAACCCGGAAGGGTCGGCGCTGATTCCTATCGCGACGTCTCTGTCGGCCATGGCTACACCGCCTTAAAGGGTTTCGCAGCTCTCGAGATCAATTCGAACTTCGGATGAATGTGCGTTGAAGTGAGGCGAGCCAGGATCGAGGCGAGCTCCCGCCCAAACTCGTCGAGGCTTGCCTTCATCTGCATGGCTGAAGTTCGCGTCGCATCTTCGACCCGCCTCAGGGAGGCGATCACGGCGGCCGCGTCGGCGCTGATTCCTAAGTTGACTTCTTTTTCAGCCATGGCATGAGGTCCCTTCTGATCGGCCGCGGATGCACGGGCAATTCCATGCCACCGGGCATCGTGGCCAGGTCGGCGATCAGAGCAGACGCCGGCGCCCGCGCCGAGCCTTTCTGCTTGATGCCCAGATAGGCTGCAACCATCAGATGCATCGGAGGCGTTCTCTCCTGATACGCATTCAACGCAAGCAGTCGCTGGATCGTCATGTGCTGGTCAATGTATTCCCACGTCCAGCCCGGAAAGCAGGTCAATAGATGCGCATACAGGTGGTCCCAATCTATGCCGGCGGGAGCGCCGCCGGCTGGGCTTCCCCCACCTGAACCATCCCAGCCGCGCCCAAAATGATGGGCATGATTTCTCGCAGCACCCGAAGATCCATCATTTCCTCGACCTGCTCGATCGTCAGGTCTGGGTAATTCTGGGTCAGCGTCAGATGCACAACCTCAACGGCATCGTTGATCGAGGCCTCGGTGAGTTCATCATTGGTTCGCGAGCTGAATTGCAGCAGCTTCGGAAGTAATTTTTTCAATCTCTTAAAGGTGATCGCCGGAACCAGCCAGACGCGACCGCCTATGCGTACCGGGACGCCTTCAATCTCTTCAGCCATGCTTATCTCTCCTAACCTTGCAATGTGCTCGGTGCGACGAGCACCGGGATGATGTCGCCGGCCACTGTCACTGCACCCACCCGGCGCGCAGGAGTCTGGCCGGGATCAACGCGCGCAACTTTTCCAATTCGTCAAAGCAGGAGTTGCGAAGGCTTGCCTCTAACGCCCTCATTTCAGCGAGATCATCTTGCCGTTCACCACGGAGTTGCTGCTGGATCGCCTCGCGCGCGCACATAAGGCCTTCGCGACACACGGCATAGTCCACCATCGCCTTCAGGCCGCGGAGCGTCCTTGGCGCCTTCATCAATATTTCGGCCACATACGTAGTCGGCGGCGGCTCCTGAAGCCTCCGGTTTATTGCCCCGAGAACGACGATCTCCCTCTGCTCGACGATGGACAGGTTCACCTGGGCGCCAGGACGTGGGCGACCGCCTCGGTGGGGCTCACCTTTATACCCAGCGCCGCCTGCTGCTCGATATAGGCGCGAGCCTTGCGAGAGGCGTCGTGCGGATTGATTGTGCTCTGGTCTCCTTCGGCCACCGGAGCCACCGCGTAGGCCACTCGAGCGCCGCCGGCATCGGTCCTCAGATCGGCCATGCGCTGCTCTCTCGCAGCATTCACGGCGGCCAAGATCTTCATTGCTGCTTCCGGGCCCGTGGTTTTCCCGTCTGCCTTCAGCTGTGCGATCAGCTTCTCCTGGCCAGGAGTCGCCTGCGCTTCAATCGCCTGAATGCGCGCGCGCTCGGACCTAGCGCCTTCATCGAAGAATGCACTTGCGACGTCGGGGGCCTGCGCCTTCACCGACTCGACGGTCAGCTTGTCCATTGGTTGAGTCTCCGAGTTGATAGTTGCGACAGCCTGCTGCGCGACACCGGCGCCTTCGGCCACGGCTCCCAACGAGTCGTTCTTATCCTCTGTCGGGGATTCAGACGATTCGTCTTCGGCCACCTCAGCGACGACCTGGTCCAACGTGGCAACACCGTCCACGAGTCCCGCATCGATCGCTGCTCGGCCGAGAAACACCCGTCCCTCGGCCATTTCCTGCTGCACAGTTTCTATGTCCTCGCCGCGATTTCGCGCGACGTCGGACAGAAAGACCTGGTAGGTCTGATCGACCATCGCCTGCAGCGCATCCTTCTCGGCCATGCCGAGCGGCGCATTCGACGAGCCCATCTGCTTGTACTTTCCGGCTTTGATCTCGGTCACCCGGATCCCGGCCTGCATGTCCCTGGCCGATTGGTCCAGGTGCGTGGTGATAATGCCGATCGAGCCGACCATGGTTGTATCGTTCTCGATGTAGACCTTGTCGCACGCGCTCGCGATCCAGTAGGCGGCGCTGGCGCAGATCCCGTCCGCGACGGCGACGATCGGCTTCTTACCGCGCGCCGCGAAAATCTGGTCCGACAGCGCCTGCGTCCCATCGACCGTGCCTCCGGGCGAGTCGACCGCCAGGACAATGGCCTTTACGTTCGGGTCGGCGAGCGCCTGCGCGAACTGCTGGCCCAGGACCTGCGTGCTGACGCCACCGCTAATCTTCATGAAGAGGTTCGCCCGCTTGGCGATGACCCCCTCCATGCTGATGATCGCGACGCCGTTCACCATCTGCAGGGGCTGGCGCGCATTGTTCAGGGGCGCGCCAAGTTTTGCCTCGAGCGCTTGCACGTCGAGTTTCTCGCCGCGGCAATGCCGGGCATAGATACCCTGGATCTCGTTGAACATTTCCGGCGTGATGGCCCAGGGCGCGTTGACCACATCGAGCAGTGTCATCGAGAGCCTCCCATAGTGAAACCGGAAGGGGCGACCGTGGCGGCGCCGGTGCGCGCTTCCGGAAGGTCGCCGCGCGCGCCGCGGCGCGCTCCGGCTCGCACACGGCCACCGACCCCGGAGACTCCAAAGCAGTTCGGTGGCCGCACGCAATTCACGTTCGTTGCGCCTTAATGCGCGCCTCGATGCCTGATTGAAGTTTGTGGATGTGGTGCGTGAGCCGCGCCGCGTGCACACCGTCCTCGTCGCTGCGCTCTTCGCCGAAACGCAGGACCGCGAATAGATCGGTTGCCACCTGAAACTCCACCAGGTCGGCCTGCATTTCTGCGTCGAGGTGCAGGCCGGCTTGCTGCGCCTTCATCCTCAAACTGCTGGCGGGCAGCCAATCGAGTGGCGCCGGCCGCGCGGGGTAACAGCCCAGCCATGCGATCAGATCATCGGAATTTGCCACGATTAGGCCTCCACGGTCAGGCTAGCCACGACATCGCCGCCGGCGTCCCGACCCTCAGTATTCAATTTCGGTCCTGACCGTGAATGTTTGCTTGAGTTCGGCCAGCTGCTCGCACAACGCCACGCGCTGCTGTTCAAGAACCACCGCTCGCTCCCGATGCACCACGCCTCCCGATGTGGGCACAAGGACTTCTCGGATTTCGGCGGCGAGTTTTGCGATGTCGGCCTGCATTCCGAGGTAGCGCGGATCGGTAAAGAGAGCCGGGGACCAACTGAGCACGACGTGCTTGCCGCGGGGATTGAGAAGGTTCATAGGTGCTCCGTTCAATCGGTGGTCCAAGGAAAGCACAGGCGGCCGGAAATCCCGCCGGTCCTTCTAACTATTTTTTGTGGCGCAAATAGCCCTTCACGCGCCCCCTGGGCAGCCCTAGCTGCTTCGAAATCTTGGTCGTTAGGTAATCCTTGGCTTGGCGGGGTGAGAATCGCCGTAGGTCATCGAATAGCGCGATTACGCGCTGCTGCTCGGAGTCACGCAGTTCGGCAGGTATTGTCCGCCGGCGCGCTGCATCGGCAGCCCGCTCGATAATGCCGGCCAAGCGCTGAAGCGGCGGCCCGACCGCGTCCACAGTGCGTTCCAGCAAGCCCATGAGCTCGCCGCGTCGATCCGCCGGCACCTCCTCGGTAATCCGCGCAGCGAGTAACTCGAGGGTCGCCAGGGCCATCGCGTCAACGCGAGTGGTGTCTGTTTGGCGTGGCGCCGCGGGCACCATCGGCGTCGCCACAGGCTCCGGCGATTTCGGAAACGGGATAACTCTACGTTCAGGCTCGGCGTGGTCAGTCGGATCTCCCCCAGGGTCGACCTCATCTTCGACGCTAAAATCGACCGCGCCCGCGAGCTGCTGCAGCTCGTCGGCTATCCGGTCGCGCTCGGAGCGTCCTTTCGCTCCAATCCGAAGTCCCCGCACAGAGGACTCCAGGTCGCGCAGGTTGCCAGCGACTACATCCATCGCGCGCAGGGCGAGTAGCCGCGCGAGGTCCTCACTGGAAAGGCGTTCCCCATAGAACGCAATAAAGATGTCGCGCGCGCGCCAGCGCCGCTCGGCATCCGGTCGAGCACCGGAGCGTGTCAGCTTCTTTCGCGCGGTCTCCCTGCTGCACTCGAAGTCTTCCGCGATGACGGACAGGCTGAACCAAGCGTTGTGGGGTTCTTCGGTTGCATCAATCTCAATCATTGGTCACCTGCTGCCGAGGCCTTAGAGACCCCAAAAACTGTCGATTAACGCGGCTTAAAACGCTCGCGTTGCCCAGGGCCGCTGGAAGGACCCGCGCCCCCGATGAGATGTGCATCACACACCTGGGCGGCCGGCGGTAGCCGGCGCTCGATACTCATGGCTCCTCATGTGGCGCCGGTGGCTGGGGATGCAGGGCGCAGGGCGTACCGCGCGCCAACAGCTGGCGGCGATAGACGGGCGTCAGCTCAATGAGCAGGACTCGCAACCATGCCCAACTACTGCGCACCGCGATGCATTGGCCATTGCGCGGCTCAATCAAGTGCAGCTCAACCGGATCGCCAGGCACCTCGCAGTCTGACGGGTAGCAGACGATGGTCAGCTCGCGGCGGCCGGCGATCCGACGCGTCTCCTTCTCGATACTCACCTCGCGCTCCATTGCCAAATCCGTGAGAAATCGGTCGACCGTCATGCCTTTTCCTTGTCTGTTCGTTTACTCAGTTGGGAAACCCTACAGACGCGCGCCGCTGCAGTGGCAGGGCAGAAGTCTGCATCGATTGCCACCCGCGCGGCACTCATTGGGCGGCGCTCACATGACTCGCGAGCTGCACTATCCCGCGGCGCAGCTCACCCTCGCCGGCATGGCTGTAGCGTTGAGTCATCGATAGTGAGCTGTGTCGCATCAATCGCCTGATCGTCTCGGCCGGCACCCCGGCGGCCCACAAGGCAGTGCAGTGGTAGTGCCGGAAGGCATGCAAGCCGCCTGGCGGGATCTCGAGCCGCTTGAGCAGCGGGGCCAGGTGGCGCCGCGCGAAGCCCTCAGCGCTCCGCGGCAGGCCGTAACGACCGAACACCAGCCCACTCGGGGGCTGCCCGCAGGTGCGCCAGTAGTCCGCCAGAATTACCTCCAGGCGCGGGTGCATCGGGAGCACCACCTGGCTGGTGCGCGATTTGACCCGCCGCAGGCGACAGCGTGAGGCCTGCTGGCGCACGTCGAGCACCGAGCGGGAAAAATCGACGTGCGCCCAATCCAACCCCAGCGCCTCACCGATACGGAGCCCCGCAAGCGCTAGGCTCGCAAATACCGCGTGCGGCCAGCCGCTCGAGGCGGCCAGGATGCGATCGACTTCCTGCTGGCTGAAGGATCGCGGCTCGCATGGTGCGGTCTGTGATCGAGGCCAGAGCAGCCGCCTGGCATCAATCCGGACGGCCTCAAACCCCTCATCGCCGGCGACGCTCAGTATCCGAAGCAGCAATCGCCCAACACTGCAGACGCTCGAGGGCGCGAGTTTGGTGGCGAGGAGCTGCGCCAGGAAGGCCTGCGCGACCGCGGTATCGATCCGATCGAGGCGCTTTCGGCCGAGCTGCGGCAGGATGTGGCGCTTGAGCTGCGAGCGGTAGCGCGCCTGCGCATTCGGTGAGAGCCCTGCGGCTCTGACCAGGAATCGCGCGGCATAGGCCTGGAGCTGGATTCGCCTGCGGGTCATTGAATGCTCTTTCGCTCGCGGAGCTTGTGCTGACCGGCCTGCAGCTGCTCCGGCGCAGGCTCAAAACGCGGTAGTGCCGAGCTCAGCGCGCGCGGCGGCAAACTTAGGCGAGCTGTCATGTCGAGTCCTCAATGCGGAGCACTCCGTCACAGTGCGGGCAGCGGCGCATGTAGTGGGTGGCTTTTCCGGCGCGGCGCGGGTCCAGTAATGCGACGTCGTTCGAGCGAACCGGCTTCCCGGACTTGCGGCTCGCCGCGAACAGCGCTGTCACTGCTTCGCTCGGTGCGCGAGACATTGCTATCCAGCGCGCCTGTTCTCTGCGTGATATGCCGTAGGCAGCTTGAATGTCCCGCTGAGATGCACCGCGCGCAATTGCATCAACATCGTCTCGTGCTGGCCGCTGGTTCGCGGGCCTGCCACGTTTTCTGGCTTGCCCAGATAGGCCGCTCACCGCAGCAGCCGGTCGACCGATCCGCGCGCGGGCAACAGCAGTGCGCCGGAGGCCTCGAGGGCAGCCTGAGCGGAGCGACACAGCGGGCACCGGTGCCCGCTCCTGGGCAGCCTGCCCGCTCCGCCACATCCGATACAGGCTCGCACACGGCGGCCGAGCTCCACTCGGAGATCGATCAGAACCTGGCGTTCGACGGCGTCCACGTTCAAAAGCCTATGCTCCCGATCGCCTGGCGAGTGCGCGCCACAGATCGACGGCACTGAGGCCATAGAGTGCTGCGATCGTCGGCTCCGGCAGGCCGAGTCGGGCCAGCTGCTTGATGCGGCGCGAAGCCTCGATATTGGTGAGTGTAAAATCTGGCGCCCTGCGTGCCTCAGGGTGAACCGGAAAACTGGTGCGCAGAGTCATGGCGGCGCGCTCCGGTGGAATGCGGCGACAAATTCACGCCTAATCTGCGTCTCGTCGAACGAAGTTCGCAGCCGGATTCGCTGATATCCGCCGATTGCCTCGAGGGCGGTCTGAGTTCGCCGGTTGCGCTTGACGCCGCCGCTCTCGACGAGCTCGCGCCAGGCCGTGTCCGCTTCACCGTCGGAACACTCCGCCGAATGTGCGCCATTGCCGGCGGGCCGCTCCCAGGCCTCAAGGAACTGCCGATCGGGCCCGAAAAATGTAGCAGCCTGCAGCACGTACTCGGTTCCCACTTTCGCGGTCGCCTCGACGAACTTCGCATAGCGCCCAGTGCCCTCGATCAGCTGCGGCCAGGTGGAGCCCTCGGAGAGCCGCGCTCTGACGGCCTTCAGGGCCCGCCGCCACGGATTGCCGCCTCCGCGTTTCGGATACAGAGCTTTGATCTGGGCAAATTCCGGAGGCTCGCTGGGCCGCTGCGCGGCCGTAGTCTTCTGGTCTGCTCTGCTCTGCTCTGCTCTGCTCTTATCAGTCACTGTGACGTCACGGTGACGTTCTGTGCGTTTTCGCTGCCGCCACCGGTGCGTTCGCGCCGCGCTAGAGTCGCTGTTGTATTGCCGCCGATCCCAGGCGATCGGCTGCCAGTCATCCCCAATCAGTCGCACGTCGATCAGGCGGCGCTTCGCCTCAACCGCGGCGATCGCGTCCAGACCTAACGCCTTGCAGATCATTCGCTCGCGATACTCGGCGCCAGCGCTCGCATCGAGGGTGCCGTTGCATTTAAGGCAGAGAATCACGATGTAGTGGCGCTGATCCTCGAAAGCGAGAAGCTGAACCTTCGGGTCGCCGGCAAATTCGGCGTAGAGGCGCAGCCACGGCTTACCGATCATTGATCAGGCCGTCCGCCGTCGCGATTTACTGAAGGGACGAACCCGCGCGGCTTGACCGGAGGCGCGTCTTTGCCTAGCTCTTGGTTACCGGGCCTAAGGTGGTCGCGGTCACGCAGGATCCCCTGCACCACGGCCTCGACCACCAGATCGAGTAGCCCGCCGGGCTTCGCAATACTGTCGCCGGACCGCGTCATTGTCAGGCCGATCGCCGTCGCGATACGTAGGCCCGCAATTTATCCGCCTGGTCCCGCGTAAATTGACGACGGCCGGCGGAGTCTCGGATCGCCTTTATGACGCCCTGCGCTTCCAGTCGGCGGACCGTGCCTTCGGAAGTGCGACCGTGTTGGGCCATGGCACTGACGCCAAACAGCTGGGTCGCTCCGTCCATTGCCTTCTCCCGTAGACATGTAGCTAACTACTCCATAAACTACCAATGTTCATGGCATCCCAGAATCTGGGCACGAAGAACAGGGTCTATGGGCAGATCAAAGACTGAACCAGTTCGCCTGGTGAGCACTGCGCGCTTTCCGCCGAGCGACGATGCCCTCATCGGGGCACTCTTGGTTTTCTGCAATGGCGACCCGCTCGAATTCAGATCAGGCCAGGGCGCTGGCACAACTCAACGGATGAGCGATGCGCGGGAAGCCAAACTACGCTCCCACTTCAGCGAGCTGCTGGTGATGGCGTCGAATAATCGCGCTGATCTCGCTCAGGACTTTATGCCGATTGGCATTGAGCTTCTCAGCTCACTGAGGGTGCAGCCCAAGATTGTGGGAGGACCCAGCAGCGACCCCAAACAGTTCGGTCGTTTCTCCATCCGGATGGAATACGCGCGGTATTTTCCCAATCTTTCAGTGGCACTCAACTACTCGATCCTGCTACTGCTGGATGACTCACTTCCATACGGCGAAGCGCTGAGTCGTTGCCATCTGTCGACCTGCGGTCGTTTCTACCTTGCCGCGCGCAATCTGCGCGGCGGCCCTGCGAATCGAACCTATTGCCGGCCTCGCCATCGCGACATTGCTCACGACCGACGGGAGAATCGCAGACATATCTCGGGGAAACAGCAATGAAAGCCGCCCTGTATGCTCGCTATTCCACGGACTTGCAGCGCGAGCAGTCGATCGAAGATCAGTTTCGCGTGTGCGAACGCCTGGCCGAGCGGCACGGCTTCGCCGTCGCAGCGCGATTTAGCGATCAGGCGATGTCCGGCGGCACGTCGCAGCGCCCGGACTATCAGAGGCTTCTTGCGGCCGCGCGCCGCCATGAATTCGACGCAATCGTAGCCGAGGACACAAGCCGCCTTTGGCGCAACCTCGCCGAGCAGTCCCCGCGCCTGGCGGAGCTCGCTGATCTCGGTATCGCCGTTGTGACTCACGACCTCGATACGCGCCACGAATCAGCAGAAATCATGGGCGCTGTCGGTGGAGCGATGGCGAGCTCCTATCGTAAAGAGATTGGGCGCCGTACGCGTCGAGGCCTCGAGGGCGTCGCGCGCAGCGGTAAGAGCGCCGGCGGCCGCGCATACGGCCTCGTTCCCGCGACGCTATCCGGCACCAGCCGAGTCGAGATCGACGAGACACAGGCGGCCGTCGTGCGTCGCATCTTCCGAATGTTTGCCGATGGTTATAGCCCCCGTGCGATCGCCAGCGCTCTGAATCGCGACAATGTGCCCTCCCCTGGCGCCACTTGGAGCCGCGAGCAGCGCCGAAAGCGCGGCTGGGTCGGCAGCGCCATCCACGGGAATCCGGCCCGTGGCCTCGGCATTCTCAACAATGACGCCTATCGCGGCATCGTGACCTGGAACCGCTCGCACTGGGTTCGCTCGGCGGCGGACTCAAGCAAGCGCCGCCAGACCCAGAATCCGCGCAAGGAATGGATTACGCGCACCGACGAACGTCTGCGCATCGTGCCCGACGAGCTCTGGCGGCGCGTGAAAGCGCGCCAGGCCTACCAGGCACAGACCGTCGGCATGCGTGTCGCGGCGGGCATGTCCAAAGCAGCTGCAATCCGCACCGGCGCGGGAGGCAAATTCCTGCTATCTGGCCTCCTGCGCTGCGGGCACTGCGGCTCGGCCTATTCCATTGCCGGCGTGGACCGGTATGCATGCAGCGGCCATACGAACGGCGGTGATTCGCTGTGCGCAAACAACGCCATGATTCGCCGCCAAGTTGCTGAGACCGAGGTACTAGCGGGCATTAAACGTGTCTTGCGATCCCCGGCGATGATCGATGAGATCTGCAAACGCGTGCGCGCGGCGCTACGCAAGCCGAGACCAAAGGCGCCGGACAATCAGGCGCGCGTCGCACAGCTGCAGTCCGAGATCAGCAACCTGGTCGAGGCGATCGCCGGCGGCGCGCTCCGGGCGTCCCCGACGCTGGCGGCTCGCCTAGCGAACACCGAAGCCGAGCTCGAGCGCTTGGAGAATCAGGGCGCGGCGATCACAGCTCCCCAGGCCGACATCTCCCTCCTGCTGGCCGATCTGCCGGCGCGCGCCATCAAAGCAGTTGAGAAGCTCGGAGAGACCCTGGCCACGGCCAATATCGCGCGCGCGAGGCAGGAAATCCGCGAGCGGATAGGAATCGTGAGGGTGGAGGCGGACAGCCGCGAAGTGCGGCTCTATAGCGAACAGGGCCACATGGCTGCGGCCCTATTGCGCGCCGTGGGCGCCCATACAAGTATCGATGGTAGCGGGGGCAGGATTTGAACCTGCGACCTTCGGGTTATGAGCCCGACGAGCTGCCAGACTGCTCCACCCCGCACCAGAAGGGCCGCGCATTCTACACCAACCGCGCGGGATGGAAAGCCGCCACCCTCACCCGCCGCCGGGGCACCGCTTTGGGCCGCAGAGCCGGTCCGGTTCGGGTCAGTCGGCGGCTTCCGTATTCGGGGGCCGGAGGTGATCAGTCCAGCGCCGGCCCCAGGCCTGCACAGACGCGGCCTTGCCGGGCAGCATGGCGGTCAGGACGCTGTCGCGACGTACCACGTGGTGCCATAGCGCCGCGACAGCGTGGGCCGCCGCCAGGGCCAGGAGACCCCAGGCCAGCCAGATGTGGTAGTCGCTCAGTGTATCGGCGAATTCGGAATCGGCCGCCGCGAGCATCGGCAGCCGGAAGATACCCAGGAAGCTGAGCCAGATGCCATGGGCACTGGTCAGTGCCCAGCCGATGAGCGGCAACGCGATCAGCAAGGCGTACAGGATCACGTGCATCGCCGTGGCCGCCCAGCGCCATAGGAACCTCATATCCGGCGCGTAATCAGCCAAACCCTTGCGCAGGCGCACGAAGACGCGCCACACAACGACCACCAGCAGCAGCAGACCCAGCTGGCGATGGACCTGCAGCAGCACTTGCCGATAGGTGCTGTCCTCAATCGCATCGCGGACATACATGGCAGCCACGGCCATGACCAGGGCCACCATGGATCCCCAATGCATGGCAATGACCAGGCGCGGGTGACGGTTCGGCTTGACGGGCAGCGCCGCGTGAGACCAGGCGTACACGCGCGGAATGCTGATCCTTCGCTCCATGCGATCTCGCTGGGACGCAGGCCACTGCGGCGATCTCCGGCTGGATTGTCCGCTGGGCATGCGTCCTTCCTCAGAACCGGTGGCGGTAGTAGACGGCAATGACGTTGACCGCGAAGTCGGGAGCCCGCTCGAGGGTCGGCAACTGCTCGGTGCCGGTGCCCAGCTGCAGCCCCTCGTATGCAAAATCCGTGACTTTGGTGTTCTCGTAGAAGTAGAGCAGTCGCAGGTCCGTTGATTTATTGATCGCGAACAGCGCCCCAAGGCGCAGTTCCAGCGTGCGACTATCGACCGGCGGCAGATCGGCGGCCGGGATCAGGAAAGCGGTCGGCACGCCGGCCGGGAGGACCGGGGCTCCAGCGAGCGCGAAGGGGTTGTTCGCGTAGGCGCCGCCGTCGACGGCGATTTCCGTGCGTGCCCGTGTATAGGTGATGTCACCGGTCAGATCGAGGCGATGGGCCCAGAGACCTTTTCGCGCCAGGGAAAATCCGACGGTGTCGGCGCGGTCGCGCATGGCCGCCGACCACATCAGGCAGGGGTCCATCTTGGCGTTGTTGTTCCTGCTCTGCACCGTGGTGAAGCAGCTGCCGGCGACCAGGGTGTTGCCGGCACGGCCTACGAAAGCCACATTGCTGTTGGCGACGTATCCGTCCCCAGCCGTTCTCGACCGCTGGTCCTCGTGCGCATAGAACGCATTGGCCGTCAGGCGATCGCTCACGGCGTAGGAGCCGTCGAAGGTCAGGGACCAGGTGGATGCCTTCTGCAGACCGTAGACGGAGTGCAGATAGTCGTCGCGATCGTATTCAAGGCCGCCCTGCAGGGACAGCCGTTCCGTCGGCTGCCAATCCAGCGAAGAACGCAGCCGGTCGCGGTTGCGGTCGGCGAGATTGAAGCGGCGCATCCCGGGGATCTCCGCGATGTTGTCGCGGCTGCCGTACAGGGACTGCGGCACGATGTTGTTGTTCGGTGAAAAAATGGCCGCATCCCCGGTCAATGGAGTGGTCGGATAGCCCGCAATGGGGCCGAAACCGGTCAGGCCGTTCTGCGTCAGATAGCCGTAAACGCTGGTCGTGGCACCGACGACAGGGCCGCCGGGAATGACGTTCGCCATGGGTACCAGCGCGAGCCAGGCATTGGAGTCGTAATGCACGCGGCGCTGCGCGTAACCGTAATTCAGTCTCGCGCCGAGATTATCGACAATCTGGGCGCGCCATTCACCGTGCAGCGTATGCTCCGTGCTCTCCGGGGCACTGCTGCAGTTGATCCAGCTGGCACTGCACGAGCGCTCGATCTTCTGCCAGTCGTAGCCCGCGGCCAGCCTCTGCCGATGGCCCAGGTCGTAGTCACCGCCCAGGTTGAACTCGTTCACGAGTTTGCTCTGCGGCCGGTTGGAGAAGATATTGACGTTGCTGGACAGAGTGCCCGCCGGGAGACCGAGCGCTGTATTGAAGACCGACGCGGTTGCACCCCGTGTCAGATTCGCGTCGTAGAAAACGAAGGTATGGACCGGCGTCTGGTCGTCGCGATCCTCGTATTTGTAGCGCGCGAACAGACCCAGGTGCCGTGTCAGGCGCGTGCTCAGTTTGACGCTGGCCAGCTTGGTGATCACCACGGCATTGGCCGAAGCGACCGGCAGGCCAAGGGGCATGGAGCTGTCGCTCAGGAACGCCTCGTTCTGGTGGCCGCGGCCGTAGGAGAAGTCCGCCACCAGACGCGTCGCCGAAGAGAAATCCAGGCCCCCGGCGAGGCTGAACTGGTGGAACTGGTTGCTAGGCGCGCTGCTCATGGTCGCCGTCCGGGTCGGATCGGCCGGATCCTGCCAGCGGATGCCGGTCACTTCGTTCTTGAAGATGGAGCCGTAGTAACCCGCCCGGAAAAAGGCCTTGCGCTGCGTGTACTCCAGGCCCAGGTTGAATTGATCGGTGGTCGTGTCGATCACGTCCGGGAGGGTGACCGAGTTCTCCTGCACGGCGGAGTCCGCCGCCCCCAGGAGCCGGAAACCATCGCGGGTCTCGCGGCGGAAGCTGCCGCTCAGCAGCAGACTGCGATTCAGATTCACTCCGAACCCGACTTCCCCGCGCTTGCGTTCGGTGTGCACGTTGAAGCGGTGGAAGGCGGCGGTATCCGCGGCGAAAATGGCGTCATTTGCCGCCAGCTGCGCCGCGGTGGGTGGCACCACCACGCCGGAGGAATTGACCACGCTGCCTTGCCCCGCGACCGGCGAGAGGCCGCGGTAATTGAGATTGGTCGGGTTTGCCTGCTGAACCTGCGGCTTCAGCCAGCCGGCCGGCAGCGTCAGGTCGGTCGAGCCGATCCCCAGATACGGAGTCTGGTAGGAATCGGACAGATTGCGGCGGAAATCCTCCAGGCCCAGATCGACCTTGAACCGGCCTTGCTCGCGGTACTTGAACTCGGCATCGCCGGTCCTGAGCCCGATGTCGTTCGCGTTCAGTCCCCAGCGCGTGACGCTGTCCGAGTCGTAGCGGCCCCCGCCGGACAGGTCCAGGTTCCCGAGCAGGAAACCGCCCTGGCGCTCCAGACCGTTGTACTCACCGAACTTGTAGGAGTCGTCACTCACCGCGCCGGCACCGATCTCCACCGTGTTCGTCGGCTGCGTGAGGGCCGCCACGGCCGGATCCTCCGCGGCAGCGGCCCACTGCAGGCATGCGGGGAGCAGCAGCAGGATGAGGGCCTGGCACGCGGCCGGCAGGCTGGAGCGCTGGATAGAAAGGCTTGCTGGTCTTTTCATCTTGATCTTCGCCTGGGTAAAGCTAACGGCTGAAACGTGCGCCGGCCGGATGATTCGAACCGTGAATCAGGGCATGGCAGCTGAGGCAGTTGCGACCATTCATCTGCGCCCGCGGCGCCTGGTTACCGAGCGGCTGCAAACCCTCGATCGTGTTGAAATCTCCCCCCGGCAGGTTGGCGCCGCTGTTCATCGGACCGGAGTGATCGGAGGTGTGGCACTGCTGGCACAACCATGGGGTGCGGGCCTTCAGCAGCGGTGCGTTGTTCGAGCCGTGGGGCGTGTGGCAGTTGGTGCAGTCCTCGGTTACCGGACTGTGTTCCCACAGGAATGGCCCGCGACGATCCGCGTGGCAGGTGTAACAGGTCTCGTTCACGCTGTTCTTGACCATCAGCTTCGGGCCGATCGAGCCGTGCGGGTTGTGACAGTCCGAACAGGCCATTTCCCCGGCGGCCACCGGATGCGTTGAAATTCTGCGGAACTGCGCCTGCTGAGTCGTGTGGCAGGTGAAGCACACTTCCGGCTGACTGATCTTCGAGAGCACCCGGTCGCTGTGGGTGTGGATCTCGTGGCAGGAGGTGCAGGCGAGCCCGCTGCGCTGATGCTCGCTGCCTTCCCAATGGCTACGTTGCCCATTGCTGTGGCAACCCAGACAGGTTTCCGCCTGCAGCTCGACCGTAGTCGTGCTGCGCGAGCCGAAATTCACATCCACGAGCGGGCGGGTCGAAGAGCCCTCGGGGTTCTTGACATGCGCGACGCTGGGTCCGTGGCAGGACTGGCAGCCGGGCGTGCGCTCATCCGCCTTCACCCCGTGCGCGGTCTTGTAGATCGCGAGTACCGGCTTGGTTTCCGTCTCATCGTGACAGCGGGTACAAACGGCATCGCCCTGCAGCGAGCGGTCCGGCTCGCCGGCCAGCGCGGTGGGTGTGGCAAGAACGGCCCATGTAAATCCCAGCACAGCCATCGCAGTTCGAAAAATATTCATCGGCTCCCTTCTGACGCAACAGTTGCTGCGCGGTCAGTCCTCATCGAATCAGTATTTCGTGCCACCCTCGAGCGATAAGATCCACTGCACCAGATTTCCGATTTCCTTCGGGTTCTGGGTTTTCACCTTCTTGTGCGCTTCCTCATGTCCATCCGGAAACTTGACCTTCTCTCCGCTGGTGATGTGGTAGATCAACTTGTCCTGGGCATCGGAGAGCGGGCGGAACTTTGCGGCCGCATCGCGCAGCGCAGGCCCGTCCTTTTTCTTGTCGACACCATGGCATTTGAAGCACCCGCTCGCCTTCGCCAGATCCTGCGCGGCATCCTCGTCCACGGCGTAAACCTGTCCGGTGGCGATGAAGGCTGCAACGGCCAGCGCCAGATATGTCAGTAGCCGAATGACTCGCGGCCTGATGTAAGTGCGCGCGTACCGCGCTGACGGTGTCGTCACGATCCCCTCCGCCTCCCCTGCTCGCCCCCACTCAAGAGCGCTTCCAGATTCAGGCCGCACTTCACCGGGCAGCGGATCCGGAGGAGCCGCATTGCCTGGCAAAGAAGCGCACATTGAGATGCTTTGCACCCCGGATCAGGATGCACGATCGGACTGAATAGTCCCGACCACCGCTTCCGGACCACCTCGTGGCGACTGTGTTCAGAGTCGCTACAGGCAGGCACAATCTAGGTGGCGCCCGACGCACGGAACAGTAGGCCGATGCCCTAAACGGACTGGGAGACACTCAGTAGGGGGAAACCCTACTGAATCATCGGCATTGCGCGGGAGAAATGAACCGCTATTCGATCAGGCCCGCGCACAGCGCCAGCAGAACATTGGGCATGACGCCCAGGGCCAGGGTCGCCAGCGCATTGAGCGCCAGTAGGCCGCGCGCCAGCGGCTGGGGCTCGATGGGCGTCTGCGCCCGGCCCGCATCGAAATACATGAACCAGATGACCCGCAGGTAATAATAGGCACCCACCACTGAGGTCAATACCGCGAGCGTCGCGAGGCCGGCGTGGTGCGTATTGAGCAGGGCCTGGATGATCCACAGCTTGGCCCAGAACCCCACGAACGGCGGCACACCCGCGATGGAGAACATCAGGATCAGCATCGACAGCGCCAGCAGCGGATCGCGCGCGGCGAGTCCCTTGTAGTCCTCGAGCTCTTCGGCCTCGCCATCGCTCCGTGCCGCCAGCAACACCACGCCGAAGGAACCCAGCGTGGTCAGCACGTAGACCAGTGTATAGGCGAGCGCCGCGCGGTAGCCGGCCTGCCCCGCCGTAATGAAACCCAGCAGTATGAAACCGACGTTGGCGATGGCCGAATAGGCCAGCATGCGGCGGATGCTCGACTGTGCGATCGCGATCAGGTTCCCCGCCAGCAGCGAAAGCACCGCCAGGGCGGTGAGGATCTGCACCCACAGCGTCGGGTCCGCGCCCAGGCCGTAGACCAGGAGACGCGCCACGAGCGCGAAGGAAGCCAGCTTGGGCGCGGTCGAGACCAGCAGCGCGACGCTGGCCGGGGCTCCGTGGTACACGTCGGGCACCCACATGTGGAAGGGTACCGCACCGAACTTGAAGGCCACGGCCACGACGATGAAGGTGACGGCAATGACAAAGCCGGCGCCGTGCGCCGCGCCGACCGTGGCCAGCTTGTCCAGGCTCAGGGTACCCGTCAGCCCGTACAGCATCGACATGCCATAGAGCAACGCACCGGAGGCGATGGCACCCAGGACGAAATACTTGATGGCCGCCTCCGCCGCGACGCCCGAGTCGCGGTCGAAGGCCACCAGTGCGTAGAGGGACAGCGAGAGCAGTTCGACCCCGAGGTACACGGTGAGCAGGCTGTTGGCGGATACCAGTACGCAGATACCCAGGAGTGCGGTGAGCGTGAGCACCTGATACTCGCCGCCGTGGATCCGGCGCCGCTCCAGGTACGCCTGGGAATAGAACAGCGCAGTGCCGATCGCCAGGAATCCGGCCAGCTTGAGAAATACCCCCAGACGATCGGCGACATACAGTCCATCGAACAGCACGGTGCGCTCCTGCACCGCGCCGACAGTGGCCGTGAGCCAGGCGCAGACGGCCAGGGCGAGCAGTGTGAGCATCGAGGTCAGCTGACGGCGCGCGGAGCCGGCGAAGGCATCGAACAGCAGCAGCGCGCAGATCGCCACACTCAGCGCGATCTCCGCAATCGCCGGGCGCAGGGCATCGAGGTTCAGGACGGCATCGTTCATCGCGTTAGCCCACCGGAATCTTGCTGATGAGGAGCTGCTGCAGCAGGTGCTGCATCGAGGCCTCCATCGCACGGACGAGCGGCGCCGGCCACAGCCCCACCAGCAGCACCGCCACCGCCAGCATCGCCAGCACCAGGAATTCCCGGCCGTTCAGGTCGGGCATGGCGGCGACCCGGTCGTTGGCCACCGCGCCATAGATCACGCGCTTGATGAGCCAGAGCGTGTAGGCCGCGCCCAGCACCAGCGTCGTGGCCGCAAGGAATGCGTACCAGAAACTGGCCTTGAAGGCCGCCAGAATGACGAGGAACTCGCCCACGAAGCCGGAGGTTCCCGGGAGCCCCGCGTTGGCGAGCGCGAACAGCACCATGAAGGCACCGAACCGGGGCATCACGTTGATGACGCCTCCGTAGTCGCCGATGTTCCGGCTGTGCAGGCGGTCGTACATCACCCCGATGCAGAGAAACAGGGCGCCGGAAATCAGCCCGTGCGAGATCATCTGCACCAGGGCGCCGTCGAGCCCGTTGATCGCGCCGCGCAACAGGCCGGTGGCGCCCTGGATGTCAAAGGCGAGAAAAGCGCCCAGGGTCACGAATCCCATGTGCGCGATCGAGGAATAGGCGATCAGCTTCTTCATGTCGGTCTGCATCAGCGCCACGAAGCCGATGTAGACGACGGCGATGAGCGACAGAGCGATCACCAGCCAGTCGAGCTCGCGGCTGGCATCGGGCGTGATGGGCAGGCTGAAACGCAGCAGGCCGTAGCCGCCCATCTTCAGCATGATCGCCGCCAGGATCACCGAGCCCCCGGTGGGCGCCTCGACGTGCGCATCAGGCAGCCAGGTATGCACGGGCCACATCGGCACCTTGACCGCGAAGGCCAGGAGAAAGGCCAGGAAGATCCAGCGCTGTTCCACCAGCGACAGCGGGAGCGACTGGAATCCGGCGATCGTGTAGTCCCCGGACTGCACGTACAGGTAGATCAGCGCCACCAGCATCAGCACCGAGCCCAGGAAGGTATACAGGAAGAATTTCAGCGTCGCGTAGACACGCCGCGGACCGCCCCAGATGCCGATGATCAGGAACATCGGGATCAGCATGGCTTCCCACAGGAAATAGAACAGCAGCGCGTCCAGGGCGCAGAACACGCCGATCATCAGGCCCTCGAGTATCAGGAAGGCGGCGTAGTACTGTGCCGGGCGCTTGTCGATGACGCTCCAGCCGGCAATGATGACCGGCACCGTCATGAACGCGGTCAGCAGGATCAGGGGCAGAGCAATCCCGTCCACGCCGAGGAAATACTGGGCGTGCAGCTGCGGGATCCAGGCCAGCCGTTCCAGGTACTGAAAACCGGCGGTGGTCGTGTCGAATCCCTGCCACAGCGGCAGGCACAGCGCGAAGGTCAGCAGCGCCACCAGCAGCGCGAACCAGCGCGCCAGCCGCGCCCGGGCATCCCCAATGAGCAGCGTGAGCAATCCGCCGCCGACGGGCAGCCAGATGAGGGTCGAGAGTATGCCGGTACCGTGCATGAGGGGTGCAGCCTGCTAGATTCTGATCAGGAACCAGCCCAGCAGCAGGACCAGGCCGACGATCATCCAGAACGCGTATGAATACAGGAATCCGCTCTGGATCAGCCGCGCCCGGCCTGCAAACCACCCGACCGCCTGCGCCGAACCGTTCACGATCGCCCCGTCGATCACGGCTTCATCACCGCCACGCCAGAGCGCCAGCCCCAGCCCTCTGCCGGCACGCGCCAGCACATTTTCATTGAACCAGTCGAAGTAGTACTTGTTGACCAGCAAGCGATACAGCCAGGCCGCGCGCTGGCGGATCTGCTCCGCCTGGTCCGGGCGGCGCAGCACGAAATGCCACGCACCCGCCACGCCCGCCGCGGCCAGCCAGAGCGGCAGGCTCAGCACCGAATGAAACGCAAATGCCGCCGCGCCATGAAAATCGCGGCCGATCTCGGCGACCACGTCGTTGGCCGCTAGCACCTTGATCGCGCTGCCGAAGAATCCCCCGAACAGGAGCGGCTCGATCGTGTAGAAGCCGATCAGCAGCGACGGGATCGCCAGTGCCACCAGCGGCCCCTTCATGTCCCAGCCGACATCGTGGAAGTGTTCCTCGGTGTGATGCTCGAGGCGCGAAGGTCCATGGAAGGTCATGAAGATCATGCGGAAGGTGTAGAAGGCCGTGACGAACACGCCCGCCGTCACGCAGAAATAGGCGTAGCCCGCGCCGCTCCGGTGCGAGGCGTGCACGGCTTCGATCAGGGCATCCTTGGAATAGAACCCGGAAAAGAATGGCGTGCCGATCAGCGCCAGCGCGCCGATCAGGCTGGTCCAGTAGGTCACCGGCATGCGCAGGCGCAATCCGCCCATCTTGCGCATGTCCTGCTCGTGATGCAGGGCGATGATCACCGCCCCGGCGGCCAGGAACAGCAGCGCCTTGAAGAAGGCGTGCGTCATGAGATGGAAGATGGCGATGCTGTAGGCCGACACCCCCAGCGCCACCGTCATGTAGCCGAGCTGCGAGAGCGTGGAGTAGGCGACGACCCGCTTGATGTCGTTGTCCACGAGGCCGAGAAAGCCCATGAACAGGGCGGTCGTGGCACCGATCACCAGCACGAAGGAGGAGGCGGTCGCGGAATATTCAAACAGCGGCGACATGCGCGCCACCATGAAGATCCCCGCCGTCACCATGGTGGCGGCGTGGATGAGGGCGGAAATCGGTGTCGGGCCTTCCATGGAATCGGGCAGCCAGACGTGCAGGGGCACCTGCGCCGACTTGCCCATCGCGCCGACGAACAGGCAGATGCAGATCGCGGTGAGCGCCGGCCAGCCGGCGGTGCCCGCGACGTGCAGGGTCTGGGTCGCGATCTGCGGCGCCCGTTCGAAGGCCGTGTGGTAATCGAGCGAGCCGGTGTAATAGAGCACCCCGGCGATGCCGAGCAGGAAGCCAAAATCGCCGACGCGATTGACGAGGAAGGCTTTCAGATTGGCGAAGATGGCGCTCGGGCGCGTGTACCAGAAGCCGATCAGCAGGTAGGAGACCACGCCCACCGCCTCCCAGCCGAAGAACAGCTGCAGGAAGTTATCCGCCATGACGAGCATCAGCATCGCGAAAGTGAACAGCGCGATATAGGCGAAGAAACGCTGATAACCCGGGTCATCGCTCATGTAGCCCACGGTGTACACATGCACGCACAGGGAGACGAAGGTCACGACCACCATCATCAGGGCCGTGAGCCGATCGACGAGAAAGCCCACCTGCATGTGCACCGAGTCGCTCAGCAGCCAGGTGTAGACGGGGGCGTCGTAAACCGGCGTGCCGTGGAGCGATTGCCACAGCACCCGTGTCGACAGCGCGCAGGCGAGCGCCACGGCGCCGATCGCCACCGCCGCGGACCCCGCCCGCCCGAGCAGCCGGCCACCGAGCCCGGCCAGGATGGCGGCGATGAGCGGAGCCAAGGGTATGGCCAGCAGGAGCTGTGGATTCATGTCAGCCGCGCAGGGTGCTCAGATCTTCGACGTTGATGCTGCGACGCTCGCGGAACAGCACCACGAGGATGGCCAGGCCGATCGCCGATTCCGCGGCCGCGACGGTCAGGATGAAAAACACGAACACCTGGCCGTCGAGCTGGCCGAGGAAGCGGGAGAAAGCCACGAAATTGAAATTGGCCGACAGCAGCAGCAGTTCAATGCACATCAGCAGCAGCAGCACATTGCGCCGGTTGATGAAAATGCCGGCAACCGACAGGGCGAACAGCACGGCGGAGAGCACCAGCATGTGGCCGAGGCTGATCATGGCCGCGGCTCCGGGCTCATCTTGACGATGCGCACCCGATCACTCGCGCGCACCGCGACCTGCGCGGCTATGTCCTGGGCCTTAAGGCCCTTGCGGCGGCGCAGGGTCAGCGAGATCGCGGCGATGATCGCCACCAGCAGCAGCATGGCCGCGATCTCGATGGCGTAGGCGTAGCGTGTGAACAGCGCTGTGCCCAGGGCGGTCGCGTTGCTGTAGCCGGCCGGGAGCGGGGCCGCCCCGCGCGTGGCGTCCACGCCCAGGCGGCGCTGCGCGATGACGCCGACGATCTCGGCGATCACGATCGCCGTGACGATTCCGCCCAGCCAGGCGTAGCGCGTGAAGCCGCGCCGCAGTTCCTCGACATTGACGTCGAGCATCATCACCACGAACAGGAACAGCACCATCACGGCTCCGACGTAGACCAGCACCAGCACGATGGCCAGGAACTCCGCCTCGATCAGCAGCCAGAGCACGGCGCTGGTGCAGAAGCACAGCACCAGGCTGAGTGCGGCGTGCACGGGATTGCGTGCCAGGATCACGCCCACGCCAGCCAGGACCAGGATGGTCGCTAGCGCGTAGAACAATACCGTGACGAGCATGACGCGCCTGCCTCCCCTACCGCACCCGCCTAGCGGAAGCGGGCATCCGCGGCCTTGTCCGCGGCGATCATCGCCTCATAGCGCTCGCCCACCGCCAGCAGCTTGTCTTTGGTCATGATGTTTTCACCGCGATGTTCCATGTGATATTCGTGGATGCGCGTCTCGACGATGGCGTCCACCGGACAGGCCTCCTCGCAAAAGCCGCAGTAGATGCACTTGAACAGGTCGATGTCGTAGCGCGTGGTGCGGCGCGTCCCGTCGACGGCCACGGCGGAATCGATGGTGATCGCCAGCGCCGGGCACACCGCTTCACACAGCTTGCAGGCGATACAGCGCTCTTCGCCATTGGGATAGCGGCGCAGCGCGTGCAGCCCCCGGAAACGCACCGACTGCGGGGTCTTCTCCTCCGGGTAATTGATGGTGATCTTGCGCCGGAACAGGGAGCGCAGGGTCACGCCCAGGCCCTTGAGCAGCTCCCAGAGGGTGAAGGTCTTGAGGGTGTCGGTCAGTGCCATGCTTCGCGCCCTTAAGCCCGCCACGGACCGAGATGGAACCAGGCGAACACGCCTTCCACGGTAATCCACACCAGGGTGATCGGGATCAGCACCTTCCAGCCCAGCCGCATGATCTGATCGTAGCGGTAGCGCGGGAAGGTCGCCCGCAGCCACAGGAATACGCACAGCAGCAGGAAGATTTTCAGCGCCAGCCAGTGCGTGCCGTCGCCCAGCATCAGGCCCAGCAGCGGAACGCCGCGGATCGCGCTGGCCGCGGGCACAATCCCGTCGAGCGGGCTCAGCCAGCCGCCCAGGAAAAACACGGCCGTCAGCGCCGCAATCAGGATCATGTTGGCGTATTCGGCCAGGAAGAACAGCGCGAAGCCGATCCCGGAATACTCCACGTGAAAGCCCGCGACGATCTCCGATTCGCCTTCCGCGACATCGAAGGGCGCGCGATTGGTCTCCGCCACGCCGGAGATGAAATACACCATGAACAGGGGAAACAGCCAGATCAGGTTCCAGTGAAGTGGTGAACCGCGCTGGTGTGCAACGATGGCCCCGAGGTTCAGGCTGCCCGCCGCCATCAGGACGCCGACGAGCGCGAAACCCATGGCGATCTCATAGGCCACGACCTGCGCGGCCGAGCGCATGGCGCCGAGGAAGGCGTACTTCGAATTCGAGGCCCAGCCGGCCAGGATCACTCCGTACACACCCACCGAGGTCAGGGACAGGTAGTACAGGACGCCCGCATCCACATCGGCGATGGCGTAGCCCGGCGCCAGCGGGATCACCGCCCAGGCGGCAAAAGCCGGAATCAGCGTAAGCGCCGGCGCCAGCCTGAACAGGATCCGGTTCGAGCGCGCCGGCACGACCACTTCCTTGATCAGCAGCTTGACGACGTCCGCGAAGGGCTGGCCGATGTACTCGGTGTGCGGGATCCCAAACAGGCGCACCCGGTTCGGCCCGCGGCGCATCTGCATCCAGCCGATGAGCTTGCGCTCCCAGAGCGTGAGGTAGGCGACGCTGAGGATGAGCACGATGCACAGCGCCAGAATGATGAGCGTCGAATGCGCGTAGGCCGGAAGCGACTGCCACAGCTGCGCCAGCCGCGTTGGAGGGCTCACGAGCGGTACTCCGAGGCGCCCGCCAGGGCGCTGCGCGTGGCCTGCAGGGACGGTGATCGGCGCAGCAGTGCATCGACCTGGTACATCGGCACGTCGTACAGGGCTTCCACGCCCGACGGGTCCCTGTGGGCAAACGGCCCGGCATGCTGGAGCGGCGGCGCCGCCTCGACGGCCGCGCGCAACTCATCGCGTACCTGCTCGGATGACTGGTAGTCGAAGTCGGGCAGCTGCAGCAGATTGCCCAGCACGCGCAGCACCTTCCACGCCGGGCGCGCCATGCCCGGCGGCCGTGCCGCGCCGCTGAAGCTCTGCCAGCGACCCTCGAGGTTCACGAAGGTGCCGGAGGCTTCGGCGTAGGCCGCGGCGGGCAGCAGCACCCTGGCCACCTGCAGGAGCTGCGCCGAGACATGCGTGCTGATGGCGCCCACGAAGCCCGCGCCCCGCAGGCTCTCGAAGGCCAGGGGCTCCAGGCCGTCGGCCCAGGGCTCCGTTCCCAGCAACAGGTATCCGGCCAGGGGCTGCTCCAGCATCTGCCGGGCGTTGAGCCCCGGCCTGGCGCGCACCCGGCCGGCCCGCTCCCGGTGCGGCAGGCAGCCCGCCTGACAGGCACCGACGCCATTGGCGCCTTCGAGGAGTTCGCCCAGGGCGGCGCCTGTGACCCGCGCGAGCTCGCGCGCCAGCTGGCGCAATTCCGCGTAGGCGTAGTGTCGCGAGGCGAGCGCCCCCAGCCAGATTGCGCGGCGCCCGGTGCCGAGCGAGCGGGCAATGGCCCGGTGCGCGTCGGTGGTGGTCCGGCCCTCGAGCAGCGCGACGAGCGGGGCCGGCAGGAACTGCGCATTGGCCTCCAGGGCCGCGATCAGTACCCCACCGAGCTCGCGCACCATCTGCGCCGGACTGGCGCACAGGACGGTCTCCACCGGAAACAGGTGGCTGAAATTCTCCGGGTTCAGCAGGCTCACCCGCGCACCGCGCAGCGCCGCCTTGCGCACCCGGTGAGCCAGCATGGGCAGCTCGGCACGCAGATTGGAACCCACGATGAACAGCGCATCTAGAGCGTCGACTTCGCTCAGAGGCAGACCGAGACCGGGCACGGCCGGATCGCTCCCCTGGTCCCGAAAATCGCGCTGCCGCAGGCGATGATCGATATTCGCGCTGTGGCAGCCTTCAGCCAGCCGGGCGAGCAGATGCAGCTCCTCAACGGTGCTCGAGGGATGCGCCAGGAACCCCAGCTGCGTGCCACCGCCCGGCCCGGCTGCGCCCAGCAGGCCCTCCGCCATGGCCGCGAGCGCGCCGTCCCAGTCCGTGTCCTGCCAGCTGCCGTCCGCGGCCCGTACACGCGGTACTGTCAGGCGCTCCTCGCTGTAGAGGCCTTCATAGCTGTAGCGGTCGCGATCAGCGATCCAGGTCTCGTTGATCTCCTCGCAGGGCTGGGGCACCACACGCATCAATTGGCCGCGCAGCACATGACCGTAGAGCCGGGTGCCAAATCCGTCATGCGGGGAGACCAGGGGGTGCTGGCTCATTTCCCAGGCCCGCGCATGAAAGCGGAACGGCTTGCTGTTGAGCGCGCCGACCGGGCACAGATCGATGATGTTGCCCGACAGTTCGTGATCGACGCTGCGCTCGATGTAGGTGCCGATCTGCATGTGTTCGCCTCGGCCCGTGGTGCCGAGTTCCTGCAGGCCGGCGATATCCTGGCCGAAGCGCACACAGCGCGTGCAATGGATGCAGCGGGTCATGTCGGTCGAGACCAGTGGCCCGAGGCTCTGGTCGCTCACCACCCGCTTGCTCTCGGCGTAGCGCGAGATATCACGGCCAAAGCCCACTGCGAGATCCTGCAGCTCGCACTCCCCGCCCTGATCGCAGATCGGGCAGTCGAGCGGGTGATTGATGAGCAGGAATTCCATCGTCGCCTTCTGCGCCGCGATCGCCCGGGGCGAGCGCGTGTAGATCTTCATGCCTTCGGTGACCGGCGTCGCACAGGCCGGCACCGGCTTGGGCACCTTCTCGACTTCGACCAGGCACATGCGGCAATTCGCCGCGATCGACAGCTTGTCGTGGTAACAGAAGCGCGGCACGTAGACGCCGTTCGCGTCGGTGACGCGGATGATCATCGCGCCTTTGGGCGCCTTCACGGGGACCCCGTTCACCTCGACGTTGACGAATTCCGCGCTCACGCCGCCGCCTGCCGCGCAGCGTCAACGATGCTGCGCCCGCCGTGATCGACCATGTACTCGAATTCGTGGCGGTAATGCTTCAGGAAGCTCTGCACCGGCCAGGCCGCCGCGTCGCCCAGCGCACAGATGGTGTGCCCCTCGATGCGGTTGGCCACATCGAGCAGGAGCCCGAGGTGCTCGCGAGTCCCCTCCCCGGCCAGGATGCGCTTGAGGGTGCGGTTCAGCCAGCCGGTGCCCTCGCGGCAGGGCGTGCACTGCCCGCAGGACTCCGCCATGTAGAAGCGTGTCAGCCGCTCCAGCGTACGCACCATGCAGGTGGTCTCGTCCATGACGATGACAGCGGCGGAACCGACACTGGAGCCCGCGGCCTTCAGCGAGTCGTAATCCATGTTGGTCTTCATCATGATCTCGCCCGGCACCACCGGCACGGACGAGCCGCCCGGAATCACCGCCTTGATGTGCCGCGCTTTCCAGATGCCTCCGGCCAGGTCGAGCAGCTCGGCGAAGGGGATGCCCAGCGGCACCTCGAAGTTGCCCGGCCGATTGACATGGCCGGATACGGAGAAGATGTTCGTGCCACCCGAGTTCTGCGGCCCGAGACCCGCAAACCAATGCGGCCCCTTGCGCAGGATGGTCGGGACCGAGGCAAAGCTCTGGCAGTTGTTGATCGTGGTCGGCATGCCATAGAGCCCGAATGCCGCCGGGAACGGTGGCTTGAAGCGCGGCTTGCCCTGCTTGCCCTCGAGCGAATCGAGCAGGGCCGTTTCTTCCCCGCAGATGTAGGCGCCCGCGCCGACGAACGTGTGGAGTTCAAAATCGACGCCGGAGCCGAGGATGTTCTTGCCCAGGAGCCCGGCCGCGTAGGCCTCCTGCAGGGCCGCTTCGAAGCGCGGCACCGGTTCGCCCAGGAATTCGCCGCGGATGTAGTTGTAGCCCACGGTGGCGCCCATGGCGTAGCCACCGATCGCCATGCCCTCGATCAGCGCGTGCGGGTTGTAGCGCAGGATGTCCCGATCGTGGCAGGTGCCCGGCTCGCTCTCATCCGAGTTGCACACCACGTATTTCTGCATCGGTGCGTTGCGCGGCATGAAGCTCCACTTCACGCCCATGGGGAAACCCGCGCCGCCGCGGCCGCGCAGCCCCGAGGCTTTCACAGCATCGATGATCTGTTCGCGCGGGGTCTTCTCGGCCAGCATCTTCGTCCAGGACTCGTAGCCACCGATGCCCCGATAGACCGGCAGCGTCCACGAGCGCTCCAGCCTGAGCGGCTCGAAGCACACCAGATTCATCCGATCGTCCCATGCGCCCATGTTCTGTTCCCGGGTCCCCGCTATTTCAGCTCATCGAGAATGCGGTCGATGCGCTCGGCCGTCAGGTTCTCGTGATACACGTGATCGACCATCATCATCGGCGCGCCCGTACAGGCCGCCAGGCATTCCTCCTCACGCTTGAGAAAGATGCGCCCGTCGGCCGTGCTCTCGCCCTCGCGTATGCCTAATCGCCGCTCGACGTGCGCCACGAGTTCCTCGGCGCCGCGCAGCATGCAGGAGATGTTGGTGCAGATGCTCAGGTGGTGGCGGCCGCAGGGATGGGTCTCGAACATGGAGTAAAAACTCGCGGCCTCGTAGACCTGGATCGGGGGTAGCTGCAGGTAAGCGGCGACTGCGTCCATGAGCGCGGGGGTCAGGTAACCCCGGTTCTGCTCCTGCGCGGCGCGCAGCGCCGAGATCACCGCCGAGCGCTGGCGGCCGGGCGGAAAGCGTGCCACCCAGCGATCGATCTCCTCGCGCGTGGCATCGCTCAGTGTGCTCCCGGGGCTGGCCGCGGCGCTCATCAGCGATCGATCTCCCCAAAGACGATGTCCTGCGTGCCGATGACCGCGACCACATCGGCCAGCATGTGCCCCTCGACCATCTCACTGAGCGCCGCCAGGTGCGCGAAGCCGGGTGCCCGGCACTTGAGCCGGTAGGGCTTGTTGGCACCGTCGGATACCAGGTAGACGCCGAATTCGCCCTTGGGCGCCTCGACCGCGGCGTAGGTCTCGCCTTCGGGGACGCAGTAGCCTTCGGTCATGAACTTGAAGTGGTGGATGAGCGATTCCATGTCGCCCTTCATTTCCTCGCGGCTCGGCGCGCGCACCTTCCGGTCGTCCACGATGACCGGGCCCGGGTTGGCACGAAGCCAGGCCACGCACTGCTGGATGATGCGGTTGGACTGGCGCATCTCCTCGACCCGCACCAGGTAGCGATCGTAGCAATCACCGCTCCGCCCCACCGGGATGTCGAAATCCATCGCGGCGTAGGTTTCGTAGGGCTGCTTCTTGCGCAGATCCCACTCGATGCCCGAGCCGCGCAGCATGGGCCCGGTGAAGCCCAGCTGCACCGCCCGTTCCGGACTCACGACGCCGATGTTGACCGTGCGCTGCTTCCAGATGCGATTGTCCGTCAGCAGCGTCTCGTACTCGTCCACGCAGGCCGGGAAACGCCGGGTGAAGTCCTCGATGAAATCGAGGAGCGAACCGGCGCGCGCGGCGTTGAGCCGGTCGGCGTCGGCCTGGGAACGCCAGCGCGAAGCCTGGTAGCGCGGCATGGCTTCCGGCAGGTCACGGTGCACGCCCCCCGGCCGGTAATAGGTGGCGTGCATGCGCGTGCCCGAGACGGCCTCGTAGCAGTCCATCAGGTCTTCGCGCTCGCGGAAACAGAACAGGAAAATCGTCATGGCGCCGATGTCCAGGCCGTGGGCCCCGAGCCACATCAGGTGATTGAGGATGCGGGTGATCTCGTCGAACATCACGCGGATGTACTGGGCGCGCGCCGGCGGCCGGATTCCCAGCAGGTTCTCGATCGCGAGCACGTAGGCGTGCTCGTTGCACATCATCGAAACGTAGTCGAGCCGGTCCATGTAGCCGATCGACTGGTTGAAGGGTTTCGACTCGGCCAGCTTCTCGGTCCCCCGGTGCAGCAGGCCGATGTGCGGATCGGCCTTCTGGATAACCTCTCCATCCATCTCCAGCACCAGGCGCAGGACGCCGTGCGCCGCCGGGTGCTGCGGGCCGAAGTTCATGGTCAGGTTGCGCAGCTCAGCCACGCGCCACTCCCGCGGGGGCGCCCTTGAGCGCCTCCTCGTAGCGGTTGTCGTGGCGTATGACGCGCGGGACCAGGGTGCGCGGCTCGATCGTGACCGGCTCGTAAATCACCCGCTTGCGCTCGGCGTCGTAACGGACCTCGACGTTCCCGATCAGCGGGAAGTCCTTGCGGAAAGGATGGCCGATGAATCCATAGTCGGTCAGCAGCCGGCGCAGATCCGGATGGTTGCGAAACAGGATCCCGAACAGATCGAAGGCCTCGCGCTCGAACCAGTTGGCGCTGGCCCAGATGCCCGTCACGGAATCGACCGCCGGATCCTCCTCGCCCTCGCACCACGCGCGCAGGCGCAGGCGCCGGTTGTGGGTCAGCGACAGCAGCTGATACGCGACGGCAAAGCGCCGCTGATCGCGCAGGGTGTGGCCCGCGGCCTCATTGACCCCGCGGCTGAATCCACTCCCGCTCGCCTGCTCCGTCTGCCATTCGCTGCGGCCGTAATCGAGGTAGTCGACGCCGGCGACGTCCACCAGCAGCTCGAATCTCAGCGCCGGCGCATCGCGCAGCAGCTGCGCGATCGCGAGCAGCTCGCCGGTGGGCACCTCGGCGGTGATTTCACCGGTCGCATTGACGTGCAGCGCGAGGCGCTCACCGCACACCAGGCGCAGCTCGTCGGCCAGGTTCTCGCTTGCTGCGCTCACTGGGCAGCCTTCAGGCCGCGGCCCCGGCGCCGCCGTGACGATCAATCTTCCGCTGCAGCTGAATGATGCCGTACAACAGCGCTTCCGCAGTCGGCGGGCAGCCCGGCACGTACACATCCACCGGGACGATGCGATCGCAGCCGCGTACCACGGCGTATGAATAATGGTAATAGCCGCCGCCGTTGGCGCAGGAGCCCATGGAAATGACCCAGCGCGGCTCGGGCATCTGGTCGTAGACCTTGCGCAGCGCGGGCGCCATCTTGTTGACCAGCGTGCCGGCGACGATCATCACGTCCGACTGGCGGGGGCTGGGACGAAAGACGACGCCAAAGCGGTCCAGGTCATAGCGCGAAGCGCCGGCGTGCATCATCTCGACCGCGCAGCAGGCGAGGCCAAAGGTCATCGGCCACAGCGACCCGGTGCGCGCCCAGCTCACCAGGCTGTCGAGCTGGGTCGTGACAAAACCGCGCTGCGCATAATGCTCAGCGGCGGCCTGCGCTTCTAATCCCACTCCAGCGCTCCTTTCTTCCATTCGTAGATGAACCCGACCACGAGTACGGCCAGGAAGACGCCCATCACGCCGAGCCCAAAGCGACCGGTGGCATTGAGCGAGACCGCCCATGGAAACAGGAACGCGATTTCCAGATCGAAGACGATGAACAGGATCGCGACCAGGTAATAGCGCACGTCGAAACGGCCGCGGTTGTCCTCGAAGGCCTCGAAGCCGCATTCGTAGGCCGAGAGCTTCTCGGGATCATTGCGGTGGCGGGCTCCGAGGCGGCCCAGGATGGCGCCGAGGCCCAGCAGCACGGCGGCCAGCAGCGTCGCCAGGGCCAGAAAGATCAGCACCGCCAGATATTTCTCGAGCATCCCCTGCCACCTGAGTGTCAGAAAGGGCGGACGGTCGCCCATCCGCCCCTGCATTGCGGCAATTCTACGAGAGAATTGGTGCCGACGGGGAGATTCGAACTCCCACACCTTGCGGCGCTAGCCCCTCAAGCTAGTGTGTCTACCAGTTCCACCCCGTCGGCAAAGGATCCGTTCCCCGTGGCTCGCGCCTACGGTGCGGGCGTGGCGGGCGCCGCCGGCGCAACGGGTGCAGCCGGCCCATTGGTGCCCGCCGCCGCGGGTGCCGCCGCACCTGTGGGTGCCGGCGCGCTTTTCACGGGCGCTTTCGCGGGCGCTTTCGCGGGTTGCTGCGACAGGCGCTCCAGTACGGTCGAGGGCGGTGCTGCGTTGCGCGAACCCACATAGGTCAGCGACAGGCTGGTGATCATGAAGACCACGGCGAGGATCGCGGTGGTACGCGACAGGGCCGTGCCGGCGCCGCGCGCACCAAAGACGGTGCCCGAAGCTCCGGCCCCGAAGCCGGCCCCCGCCTCCGCGCCCTTGCCGCGTTGCAGTAGCACGAGGGCGATGATGCTCGCCGCGGAGAAGAAATGAACGACCATTAGAGAAGTGTGCAGCATGATGTTCCAAAACCTGCCTGTAGCGGCCGCTAGGCCGCCGCGACTATTGCCAGAAATTCCTCGGCCTTGAGTGAGGCGCCGCCGATCAGCCCGCCATCGACATCGGGCATGGCGAAAATATCCCGCGCGTTTCCTGCCTTGACACTGCCGCCGTACAGGATGCGCAGCCCGGCAGCAATTTTAGCATCCTCCGACCCGATGCGCTGGCGTATGAAGGCGTGCACCTCCTGCGCCTGCTCCGGAGTGGCCGTGCGACCGGTACCGATGGCCCAGACCGGCTCGTAGGCAATGACGGCGCCGCCGAGGGATTGCACCCCGCTGAGCTGCGTGATGGCCTCCAGTTGCGCGGCGACGATCTGCTGCGTGCGCCCGGCTTCGCGCTCGGAGAGCTGTTCGCCCACGCACAGTATGGGGATCAGCCCCACGCCCAGGGCCGCCGCAAACTTGCGGGCCACCAGCGCGCTGGTCTCGCCAAACAGGCTGCGCCGCTCGGAATGACCGACGAGCGTATAGCTGCAGCCCACGTCCTTGAGCATCGCACCGGACACTTCGCCGGTGTAGGCGCCGAGCGCCTCGGCGCACAGATCCTGCGCTCCCAGGGCCACGGCGCTGCCCCGGAGCGCGCGGCTGGCGTCGTGCAGATAGACGTGCGGCGGGCAGATCACGCACCCCACCCGCTCGCTCGTCACGGTGGCGACGATGGCCTCGATCAGCGGTGTATTCGCGGCGCGCGAACCGTGCATTTTCCAGTTGCCGGCTACGATTTTCCGTCGCATGAATCTGCCTTGAGCCTTGAGGGGCCCCAATCCGGGGCGCGCGATCATAGCCACGCACCCGGCCGGGTGCAACGCCGTCAGGGGGCGGTCCGGACAGCCTCGGCCAGGCGCTCCGCGTACTGCCGTGCCAGCGGCTCGTCCTGGGCTTCGACCATGACGCGGATCAGCGGTTCGGTACCCGAAGGGCGCAGGACAATCCGGCCGCGCTGACCCAGCTGGGCCGTCAATTCGCGCAGCAACGCCGCGATGGCGGGCACGGCCACGGGGTCGAAGCGCTGCGCCACGCGCACGTTGAGCATGACCTGCGGAAGCCGGCTCATGCCGGCGGCAAGTTCGGCCAGGGACTTGCGCTCCTGCTGCATGATGGCGAGCACCTGCAGGGCGTTGACCAGCCCGTCGCCCGTCGTGGTGCGATCGAGGCAGAGGATGTGGCCGGAAGTTTCACCGCCGAGGATCCCGCCGGTCTCGCGCAGGCGTGCCAGCACGTAGCGGTCGCCCACCGCGACGCGCTCGAAGGCGATGCCCTGGCGCTGCAGCGCGAGTTCGAGTCCGAGATTGCTCATCAGGGTACCCACCACCGGGCCCGGCAGCTGACCGCTGGCATGGCGCGCCCTGGCGATCACGTAGAGCAGCTGGTCACCATCCACGACTCGCCCCAGGTGATCAACCATCAGCAGCCGATCCCCGTCGCCATCCAGGGCGATACCGATATGGGCGTGCACGCCCGGCACGGTGAGCTGCAGCAGCTCGGGAGCCGTGGAGCCACAGCCGACGTTGATGTTGCGCCCGTTCGGGGTCGAGCCGATCGGCACGATCTCGGCGCCCAGGTCCGCCAGCGTGCGTGGCGCCACCTTGTAGGCAGCGCCGTTGGCGCAATCCACCACGATCTTGAGACCGGCCAGGTCCACGCCGGGCGGCAGGGTGCTGCGGCAGAACTCCTGGTACAGGTTGCGCGAGCTGTCCATGCGGCTCGCCCGGCCCAGCTCGCCCGAGGGGCGGGTCAGCGGCGCGCTCGCCAGTTCCGCCTCGATCCGCTCCTCCAGCTCGTCCGAGAGCTTGCCGCCCTGGCCGTCGAAGAATTTGATCCCATTGTCCTCGAAGGGATTGTGGGAGGCGCTGATCACCACGCCGAGCTTGCAACCGAGGCGCTGCGTCATGTAGGCGATGCCGGGCGTCGGCAGCGGGCCCATCAGCACGACGTTGACGCCGGCCGCCACGAACCCGGCTTCCAGGGCCGATTCGAACATGTAGCCCGACAGCCTGGTGTCCTTTCCGATCAGCGCCGAACCGCCATCGGGAGCCAGGACCCGCGCCGCCGCGCTCGCCAGGCGCAGGGCGAAATCGACTGTCATCGGGTGTTCGCCGACGCGTCCGCGGATGCCATCCGTGCCGAAGTAGACCCTTGCCAAGCTGCTGTCCTTCAGTTCCTCAGCGCCGCGGCGACGCGCACGGCATCGACGGTCTCGGCCACATCGTGCGCCCGCACGATCGTGGCCCCGTTGAGGACCGCCACCGTGGCCAGCGCGAGACTGCCCGCCAGGCGCTCGCCACGCTCGCGGCCCGTCAGGCTCTTGAGCCAGGACTTGCGCGACAGGCCGACGAGCAGTGGCCGGCCCAGATCGAGCAACCCGCCGAGTCCGCGCAACAGCTCCAGATTATGAACCGGATGCTTGCCAAAACCGAACCCGGGGTCCAGGCACAGCCGTTCGGGCTCGACGCCGGCGGCTACGCAGCTCGCCAGCCGTGCGGCCAGCATGGCGCGCACTTCGGTGACGACGGCGTCGAAGTGCACCGCCCGCTGCATGGTCGCTGGTTCCCCGCGCATGTGCATCAGGCAGGCTGCGGCGCCGCTGCGCGCCACGGCCGCCAGAGCCCCGGGCCGGTGCAGGGCGCGCACGTCATTGATCATGCCCGCGCCCGCTGCCACCGCCTGCTCGATGACTTCCGGCCGGCTGGTGTCCACCGAGATCAGCGTCCCGCTCGCGGCGGCGAGGGCCTGCACCACGGGGATGACACGGCGCAGTTCCTCCTCCAGCGCGACGGGCTCCGCGCCCGGGCGCGTGGATTCCCCGCCGATGTCGATAATCGCCGCGCCGGCCTCGATCATCCGCTGCGCGTGCTCCAGGGCTGCGCCGGGCTCGAGGAAGCGGCCGCCGTCGGAGAATGAATCGGGCGTGACATTGAGCACGCCCATGACCACAGGGGCCGCCAGATCCAGCTCGCCGCGCGCGTGCCGCAGTACCGGGCGGCTGGCGATGGAACCGCTATTCAGTGCTGGCCCGCTGGGTTGCCGATCGGCGCCTTGGCGCGCTCGCCCGCGTCGGCCGTCACCGGCTTGCCGCCGTTGCCACCGCCCCCGGCGTCGTCCCAGCCCTCGGGGGGCTTGGGCTCGCGGCCCGCCATGATGTCCTTGATCTGCGCCTCGTCGATGGTCTCGTACTTGATCAGCGCCTCGGCCATCGAATGCAGCTTGTCCAGATTGGTCTGCAGGATCTCGCGCGCATGACCGTAATTGGTGTCGATCACGCGCCGCACCTCTTCCTCGATCTCATGGGCGGTCTTCTCCGACACTTTCTTGTGCTGCGTGACGCTGCGGCCGAGGAACACCTCGCCCTCCTCTTCGGCGTAGGCCAGCGGCCCGAGCCGGTCGGACAGGCCCCACTTGGTCACCATGTTGCGCGCTAGGTCGGTGGCCCGCTCGATGTCGTTGGACGCGCCCGTGGTCACGGCGTCGGCACCGAAGATCAGTTCTTCGGCAATGCGGCCGCCAAAGAGCGTGGCGATCGAACTCTCGAGGCGGCGCCGGCTCAAGGAGTAGCGATCCTGCTCCGGCAGGAACTGCGTGATGCCCAGCGCGCGCCCGCGCGGAATGATCGTGACCTTGTAGACCGGGTCATGCTCGGGCACGGTCACGCCGACGATGGCGTGCCCGGCCTCGTGGTAGGCGGTCATGCGCTTCTCGGCGTCGGTCATGACCATCGAGCGCCGCTCGGCGCCCATCATGATCTTGTCCTTGGCGCGCTCGAACTGGTCCATCGTCACCAGCTTGAGGTTGGCGCGCGCGGAGAACAGCGCCGCCTCATTGACCAGGTTGGACAGGTCGGCGCCCGAGAATCCCGGCGTTCCCCGGGCAATCAGTGCCGGCCGTACGTCCTCGGCCAGCGGCACGCGCCGCATGTGCACGCGCAGGATCTGCTCGCGGCCGCGCACGTCGGGGAGCGGTACGATCACCTGGCGATCGAACCTTCCGGGGCGCAGCAGCGCCGGGTCGAGCACGTCCGGGCGGTTGGTCGCGGCAATCACGATGATGCCTTCATTGCCTTCGAAGCCGTCCATCTCCACCAGCAGCTGGTTGAGGGTCTGTTCGCGCTCGTCATGCCCTCCGCCCAGTCCCGCTCCCCGGTGGCGGCCCACGGCGTCGATCTCATCGATGAAGATGATGCAGGGAGCGTGCTTCTTGGCCTGCTCGAACATGTCGCGCACGCGCGAGGCACCGACGCCCACAAACATCTCCACAAAGTCGGAGCCCGAGATCGTGAAGAACGGCACCTTGGCTTCCCCGGCGATGGCGCGGGCCAGCAGTGTCTTGCCGGTACCCGGGTTGCCCACCATCAGCACGCCCTTGGGAATCTTGCCGCCGAGCTTCTGGAACTTGGCCGGGTCCTTGAGGAAGTCGACGATCTCGCTGACCTCCTGCTTGGCCTCATCCACGCCGGCGACATCGGCAAAGGTGACGTTCACCTGGTCTTCCCCGAGGAGCCGTGCCCGGCTCTTGCCGAAGCTCATCGCTCCCCGGCCCCCGCCCGCGCCCTGCATCTGGCGCAGCATGTACACGAACACCAGGATCAGCAGCAGCGCCGGGGCCATCTGCAGCAGCAGCTGGGTGAAGAAGCTCGGCTGCGGGGGCGGACGGCCCTCGATGCCCACGTTCGCCTTGCTCAGATCGCCGATCAGCCAGGTGTAGTTGGTCTCGGGGTTGTAGGTCTCGAACTTGCTCTTGTCCTTGCGCACGCCATAGATGGTGTCGCCCTGCAGCACCACGCTGTCGACGTGGCCGTCATGGACCTCGCTGAGGAAGGTGGAATAACGCACCTCCTCGGGCTTGCCGGTGGCCGGCATGAACTTGGTCAGCACCGCGACCAGGACCAGCGCGATGACCGCCCACAGCAGGATGTTCTTGGTCGTGTCGTTCAATTCTTAAGGCTCCAGTCGGATCACGCTACACCAGTCGCAAGCTATTGGCCAGCAAGTAGATCTCCGCGCTGCGTGCCCGGGAGGCGGCGGGCTTGAGGAAGCGCACTTTTTTGAAGTGCCGGCGGGCGGCCACCGTCAACTCCTGGAAGCCGCTGCCCTGAAAGACCTTGATGAGGGCTCCGCCCCCGGGTTTCAATACCTCGCCAGCCATCTGCAGCGCCAGCTCCGCCAGGTACATGGCGCGGGGCTGGTCGATCACGTCCATGCCGCTCAGGTTCGGTGCCATATCCGACAGCAGCACGTCCACCGCGCGCCCGCCCGCCAGGGCCAGCAGCTGCGCGAAAACCGGCTCCTCCCGAAAATCGCCCTGGAGGAATTCCACCCCCGCCACGGCCTCCATCGCCAGCAGATCGCTGGCGATGACCTTGCCCTTCGGCCCCACCTTGGTGCGCGCGTACTGGCTCCAGGCGCCCGGCGCGGCACCGAGGTCGAGCACCGTCATGCCGGGGCGGAGCAATCGCTCCTTTTGGTCGGCTTCCGCCAGCTTGTAGACCGCGCGCGAACGCCACCCCTCGGCCTGCGCCCTGCGAACGAAAGGGTCGGCGAAATGCTCCTGCAGCCAGCGCCCGCTGCTGGGCGTCCGCCGGCTCACGCCGCGCCCGCGGCCGCCGGCCGGATTCGTGGATAATCGCGGGCATGGTGCTCAGCGAAAAACAGCTCCGCTACCTGCGGGGCAAGGCCCACGCCCTGAAGCCCGTGATCCTGCTGGGGCAAAAGGGCCTGACCGACAATGTCGTGGCGGAAACACTGCAGGCGCTGCGCGACCATGAACTCATCAAGGTGCGCGTGCGCGCGGCCGATCGCACGCTGCGCGACGCGACGCTGGCGGAGCTCGTGAAGCGCTGTGCCTGCGTGCTGGTGAGGCGCATCGGCCATGTGGCCGTGCTGTACCGCGCCGCGACCCCGGTCCCGCGCCTGGTGCTCCCGGATCCCTGAAGGCTCGCCCCGGTGTGGCCGCCCGTTCAGGTGTAGCGCACCGCATTGATCTGGTAGCTGCGCGTGCGTCCCGGAGTCGCGACCTCCACGACATCGCCGACGCGGCGTGCGATGAGCGCGCGCGCAATCGGGGAGGCAATGGAAATGCGTCCGGCGCGGATGTCCGCCTCGTCCGGGCCCACGATCTGGTAGCTCACGACGCTGCCCTCGTCCTGATCCTCGAGGTCCACGGTCGACCCGAACACCACGCGGTCCCCGGGCGGGAGCTGCGCCACGTCGATGATCTCGGCGCTCGCCAGGCGCGTCTCGATCTCATTGATGCGCCCTTCGATGAAGCCCTGCTGCTCGCGCGCGGCATGATATTCGGCATTTTCCGACAGATCGCCGTGCGCACGCGCGTCCGCGATCGCCTTGATGACGTGCGGCCGGTCCGTGGATTTGAGCTGCTTGAGTTCCGCGCGCAGCAGCTCGGCGCCGCGCAGCGTCATCGGGGAGCGCTTCATCCCAGGGCCTCGCGGTGCAGGTCCTGCAGGCTGTTGACGGCCACCTCGTCGATGTGATCGAGCGCCTCGCAGGTGGCCAGTGCGGCGGCCAGGGTCGTGTAGTAGGTGACGCGCCGGTGCACGGCCTCGCGGCGGATCGAGTTGGACTCCAGAATGGCCTGCTTGCCTTCGGTCGTGTTCACGATCAGGTCGATTTCATCGTTCTTGATCATATCGACGATATGCGGCCGACCCTCGCGCACCTTGTTGACCCGGCGGCACTCGACTCCCGCGGCCAGCAGCGTCGCGGCCGTGCCGGTGGTGGCCACGATCTGGAAGCCCCGCGCCTGCAATCGCTGCGCCAGCGGCACGATGCCGGCCTTGTCCCGTTCGCGCACGCTGATCAGGCAGACCCCGCTGCGCGGCAAGGTTACGCCCGAGGCGGACTGGCTCTTGGCATAGGCCTCGCCAAAGGTACGACCGGTACCCATGACCTCGCCGGTGGATTTCATCTCCGGGCCCAGGATGGGATCGGCCTCGGGGAACTTGTTGAACGGGAATACCGCCTCCTTGACCGAGTAATACGGGGGCACACGTTCCACGAGGGCACCGAGCGCGCGCAGGGTCCGCCCGGTCATCACGCGCGCGGCGAGCTTCGCGATCTGCACGCCGGTGGCCTTGCCCACGAAGGGCACCGTGCGTGAAGCGCGCGGATTGACTTCCAGCACGTAGATCGTCCCGTTCTGGATCGCGAACTGGACGTTCATCAGCCCGACGACCTGCAGTGCGCGGGCGAGGCGGCGGGTCTGATCGCGCAGCTCGTCCTGGATCTGGGGCGAGAGGCTGATCGGCGGCAGTGAGCAGCTGGAATCACCGGAATGCACGCCGGCCTGCTCGACGTGCTCCATGATGCCGCCGATCAGTACGTCGGCGCCGTCGCACACCGCGTCCACGTCGACCTCGATGGCCACGTCCAGGAACCGGTCCAGCAGCACCGGGCTGTCGTTGGACACCCGGACGGCGTTGTTCACGTAGGTGCGCAGGTCGTCCTCGTTGAAGACGATCTCCATGGCGCGGCCGCCGAGCACGTAGGAAGGCCGCACGACCAGCGGGTAACCCACCTCGCGCGCCAGTGCCACCGCCTGCTCCTCGTTGCGCGCAGTGGCATTGGCCGGTTGCCTCAGGCCCAGGCGCTTGACCAGCTGCTGGAAGCGCTCGCGATCCTCGGCGATGTCGATCGAATCGGGGGTGGTGCCAATGATCGGCGCGCCGGCGGCTTCGAGCGCACGGGCCAGCTTCAGCGGCGTCTGGCCGCCAAACTGCACGATCACGCCCTCGGGGCGCTCCTTATTGATGACTTCGAGTACATCCTCCAGCGTCAGGGGCTCAAAATACAGCCGGTCGGAGGTGTCGAAATCGGTGGACACCGTTTCGGGATTGCAATTGACCATGATGGTCTCGAATCCGTCCTCGCGCAGTGCCAGCGCCGCGTGCACGCAGCAATAATCGAACTCGATGCCCTGGCCGATGCGGTTCGGGCCGCCGCCGAGAATCATGATCTTGCGCCGATGGCTGGGTGCGGCTTCGCACTCTTCCTCGTAGGTGGAATACAGGTAGGCGGTTGCTGTGCTGAACTCGGCGGCACAGGTGTCGACGCGCTTGTAGACCGGCAGGACGCCGAGCTCACGGCGGCGCGTGCGGATCTGCTGCTCGCTGCTGAGGGTCAGCGTCGCCAGCCGCCGGTCCGAGAAGCCCTTGCGCTTCAGGGCGCGCAGGCGCTCGACATTCAGGGATTTCTCGCCCTCGCGCCGCAGCTGCGTCTCCTCGACCACCAGATCGGCGATCTGCGCCAGGAACCAGGGATCGATACCGGTCAGCTCCTGGATGCGCTCCAGCGTCCAGCCGGCCCGCATCGCATCGGCCACGTACAGCAGGCGATCAGCCCCGGGCGCCCGCAGCTCATAGGCCAGACGGGTGGCGCCCTCCTCGCTGAGCGGCAGCACCAGGATCGGATCGAGCCCGTCGAGGCCGGTCTCCAGCCCGCGCAGGGCCTTGTGGAGCGACTCCTGCAGCGTGCGGCCGATCGCCATCACTTCACCCACCGACTTCATCTGGGTGGTCAGGCGATTGTTCGCCGCCGGGAACTTCTCGAAGGTGAAGCGCGGGATTTTCGTGACGACGTAATCGATCGTGGGCTCGAAGGATGCGGGCGTGGTCCCGCCGGTGATCTCATTGCGCAACTCGTCCAGGGTGTAGCCCACCGCCAGCTTGGCGGCGACCTTGGCGATCGGGAACCCGGTCGCCTTGGAAGCCAGGGCCGAGGAGCGCGACACCCGCGGGTTCATCTCGATCACCAGCAGGCGCCCGTCGTGCGGATTGACCGCGAACTGCACGTTGGAACCGCCGGTCTCGACGCCGATCTTGCGCAGGACCGCGATCGAGGCGTCGCGCATGCGCTGGTATTCCTTGTCGGTGAGCGTCTGCGCCGGCGCCACGGTGATCGAATCGCCGGTGTGCACGCCCATAGGATCCAGGTTCTCGATCGAGCAGACGATGATGCAGTTGTCGGCCTTGTCGCGCACGACCTCCATCTCGAATTCTTTCCAGCCGATCACCGATTCCTCGACCAGCACTTCCTGTGTCGGGGAGGCCTCCAGGCCGCGCGCGACGATGGTCTCGAATTCCTCGCGGTTGTAGGCAATGCCGCCGCCGCTCCCCCCCATGGTGAAGGAGGGCCGCACCACCACCGGGAAGCCGAAATTGGACTGCACCGCGATCGCCCCCTCCAGGCTGCGGGCAATCTGCGAATCCGGGGTCGCCAGGCCGATCTCACGCATGGCATTGCGGAACTGTTCGCGATCCTCCGCCATGTCGATGGCGGCACGGGAGGCGGCGATCAGCTCGACGCCGAATTTCTCCAGCACGCCTTCGCGCACCAGGTCGAGCGCGGTGTTGAGGGCCGTCTGCCCGCCCATGGTCGGCAGCAGCGCGTCGGGCCGCTCCTTCTCGATGATGCTGGCGACCGTGCGCCAGTTGACCGGCTCGATATAGATGGCGTCGGCCATTTCCGGATCCGTCATGATGGTCGCCGGATTGGAATTCACCAGCACGACGCGATACCCCTCCTCGCGCAGCGCCTTGCAGGCCTGGGCGCCGGCGTAATCGAACTCGCAGGCCTGGCCGATGATGATGGGCCCGGCACCGATGATCAGGATGCTGTGGATGTCAGTGCGTTTTGGCATGAGCGGCAGGCGCTGGCGGAGCCCTTCAGGTCCTTCAGCCTTCGGCGACCTGGCGACGGACCGCCAATCGCGCCGTGCGCAGCAGCGTCTGGAGCCGTCGCAGCATCGCCTGGGTGAAGGCTTCGAACAGCGGCCGCAGGTCATGCGGACCGGGGCTGGCCTCCGGGTGCCCCTGGAAGCTGAAGGCCGTGCGGTCGGTGCGCGCGACGCCCTGGAGACTGCCGTCAAAGAGCGAGCGGTGCGTCGGAACGAGGTTTGCCGGCAGGCTCGATTCGTCCACCGCAAAACCATGGTTCTGGCTGGTGATCAGGACCCTTCCGGTGGCCAGCTCCTGCACCGGGTGATTGGCGCCGTGGTGCCCGAATTTCATTTTCACCGTGCGCGCTCCGCTCGCCAGGGCCAGCAGCTGATGGCCCAGGCAGATGCCGAAGATGGGCGTCTCGGTGTTGAGCAGGTCGCTGATCGCGCGGATCGCATAGTCGCAGGGTTCCGGATCCCCAGGGCCATTCGACAGAAAGATGCCGTCCGGCCGCAGCGCGATCGCCTCCTCGGCGCTCATCGTCGCGGGCACGACGGTGACGCGGCAGCCCTGGTCGGCGAGCAGACGCAGGATGTTGCGCTTGATGCCGTAGTCGTAGGCCACGACGTGGAGCCGCTGCTGCGCGCGCATGACCGGACGATCACCGTTGCGATCGATCCCGCCTTCGTTCCACTGGAAGGACTCACGCGTCGTCACCACTTTGGCCAGATCCATGCCCTTGAGGCCGGGAAAGCGCGTCGCCGCGCGGACCGCCGCCGCTTCGTCCAGCTTTTCGCCGGTCATGATGCAGCCGGCCTGCGCGCCGCCCTCACGGAGCCGGCGCGTCAGGCGGCGTGTGTCGATGCCCGCGATGGCCACCGTGCGACTGCGCTGCAGAAATTCCCCGAGCGGGCACTCGGCGCGCCAGCTGCTGGCGAGCATCGACAGATCGCGAATCACCAGGCCCGCGGCGTAGACCTGCCCGGACTCCATGTCTTCAGGCGTGGTGCCGGTGTTGCCGACGTGCGGATAAGTGAGAGTGACGATCTGCCGGGCGTAGGACGGATCGGTCAGAATTTCCTGGTAGCCGGTGATGGCGGTATTGAAGACGACTTCGCCGGTGGTGTTGCCGCTGGCGCCGATGGACTGACCACGGAAGATGCTGCCATCCGCCAGAGCCAGCACCGCTGCTGAAGTCACGTACGCCATCCCCCTCCAGCGAAGTGCTCGCCGCCGGACACGCACTGAGTCATTTCGGTGCGTATATGCACAAAGCGGGAGGAGTCCTTTTGGAACGCCCCCCGCCTTGTGCGGACTAACCCGACAATCGGATTACGCGAGAAATTCTAAGGATCGCCGTCGGCCCTGTCCATGCGCATTCCGGCCCTTTCAGGGCAAAAAGGCGCCTGATTTCCTTTTGAGATTTATGGGCTTAGTGAAATCTTTGCGTCGCCGTGCAGGAATTTATTTTTCCAGGGCGTCCGCCATGCGGTAGGCGCCGGGCGGCTGCAGCGCGAGCCAACTGCCGGCCCGGAGAGCGCCCCGGGCGAAAACCGTGCGGTCGGTCACGGTATGCCCGAACCGCAACCGCTCCCCCGGTCCCAGGAACTGGACTTCGTGGTCACCCACGACGTCTCCTCCCCGCACTGCAACATAATCGACCGATTCAGCGCTTTTTCGGCCCTCCGCCGCCGCCGCACCCAGCGCCAGGGCGGTGCCCGAGGGCGCATCCAGCTTGTCCCGATGGTGAGTGTCCTGCACCCGGATGTCGAAATCGGCCGGCAACACCGCGGCGGCCCAGCGCACCAGCTCCTCCAGCAGGGTCACGCCCAGACTCGTGTTGGCCGCTGCCAGCACGGGTATCGAGCGCGCGGCCTGCTCCAGCGCCGCCCTGGCCTCCGCGCTCAGGCCGGTGGTGCCGATCAGCAGCGGAACGCCGGCCGCGGCGCAGGCCAGCGCCTGGGCCGCGGCGGCCTGGGCCGTAGAAAAGCTGACGGCCAGTCCCGCCCCGCGCAGCACGCCGGCCAGATCGGAGTGGACCGGCACGCCGATCGGCGCCAGGCCGGCCAGCTCACCGCAGTCGCGGCCCAGATGAGGGCTCTGGGGACCGGCGGTCGCCCCCTGGAGCTGCAGCTGTGGAAATTGCGGCAGCAGCCGGACCAGGGCGGCGCCCATCCGGCCGGTCACGCCGATCAGCACCAGGCGGATCACGGCGCTGCCTTGAAGAACCGCTTCACGCCTTCCAGGAAACTCTTTTGCCGTGGCGCGTGGCGACTGCCGTCATGGCGCAGCGACTCGTCGAATTTCTGCAGCAGCTCGCGCTGCTCGGCCGACAACTTCACCGGTGTTTCGATCACCACGCGGCAGAACAGATCGCCCTGCTCGCCCCCCCGCGCCGGATGCACGCCCTTGCCGCGCAGGCGAAAGACCCGGCCCGACTGCGATTCCGCCGGCACCTTCAGACTCACTTCGCCTTCGAGGGTGGGTACATCGACGGTGCCACCGAGGGTCGCGGTGGCGAAGGACAGCGGCACTTCACAGCTCAGGTGCGCCCCGTCGCGCTCGAAGATCGGGTGCTCGCGCACATGCACCTCGACGTACAGGTCACCTGACGGGCCACCGTTGCGCCCGGCCTCCCCTTCGTTGGCCAGGCGCACGCGATCGCCGTTGTCGACGCCGCGTGGAATCTTGACCGCGAGCTTCTTGTGCTTGCGCACCCGGCCCTGTCCAAGGCAGGCATCGCAGGGATTGCGCACGATGCGCCCGCTGCCGCGGCACTGCGGACAGGTCTGCTGCAGTGTAAAGAAGCCCTGCGACACGCGCACCTGTCCCGAGCCGGCGCAGGTCTCGCAGACCACTGGACTGCTGCCCTTCGCCGCACCGCTCCCGTGGCACACCTCGCATTCGACCAGTTTGGTCAGGTCGATCTCCAGGGTGCGCCCGAAAACCGCCTCGGCCAGGTCGAGCTCGACGTCGTAGCGCAGGTCCGCCCCGCGATACACCTGCGAGCGCGCGCCGCTCCGGCGGCCGCCGCCGAAGATATCGCCGAAGACGTCGCCGAAAATATCACTGAAGTGCTCGGCGCCGCCGAAGCCGGCGCCGCCGCCGTGCCGTGCCGCGTCGATCCCGGCGTGGCCGTGCTGATCGTAGATCGCGCGCTTGCTGGCGTCGGAGAGCATCTCGTAGGCCTCCTTGGCCTCCTTGAAGCTCTCTTCCGCGCTCTTGTCCCCGGGGTTGCGGTCCGGGTGATACTTCATCGCCAGGCGGCGATACGCCTTCTTGATATCCGCCTCGCTGGCGTTGCGGGGCACATCCAGAAGCCGGTAGTAATCGGATTTTGGCATGCGCGAGTCTAGCGGCAGAACCTCAGGATGCGCGCCGGTTCTTGTCCTTCTCCGTCACTTCCTCAAACTCGGCGTCGACGACGTTGTCCTTGCCGGCCGCGGGCCCCTCGGCAGCGTGTGAGTCGGGCGCGGCGTCGTCGGGCGCCGCACCGCTCGCGCCCTGTCCGGCCGCGTAAGCCTGCTGGGCGATGCCGGCGGCGGCCGTGGCCAGGGCTTCGGTCTTCTTGGCGATGACCTCACCGTCATCCCCCTTGAGCACCGAGCGCAGGTCCGCCATGGCGCCTTCCGCCTTGGCACGATCCTCGCCGCTGACCTTTTCGCCCAGGTCTTTCAGCGCCTTTTCCACCGAATGCAGCATCGCATCGCCCCGATTGCGGATCTCCACCAGCTCGCGGAACTTGCGGTCTTCCTCGGCGTGGGCTTCCGCATCGGCGACCATGCGCTTGATCTCATCCTCGTTCAGGCCGCTGGAGGCCTTGATGATGATCTTCTGCTCCTTGCCGGTGGCCTTGTCCTTCGCCGAGACGTGCAGGATGCCGTTGGCGTCGATGTCAAAGGTGACTTCGACCTGCGGCATGCCACGCGGCGCCGGCGGGATGTCGGCCAGGTCGAACTTGCCCAGCGACTTGTTGTCCTGCGCGCGCTCGCGCTCGCCCTGCAGCACGTGAATGGTGACCGCCATCTGGTTGTCGTCCCCAGTCGAAAACACGTTGGCCGCCTTGGTCGGGATGGTGGTGTTCTTGTTGATGAGCTTGGTCATCACGCCGCCGAGCGTCTCGATGCCGAGCGAGAGCGGCGTGACGTCGAGCAGCAGCACGTCCTTCACCTCGCCCGAGAGCACACCCGCCTGCACCGCGGCACCCACGGCGACCGCCTCGTCGGGATTGACGTCCTTGCGCGGCTCCTTGCCGAAAATCTCCTTCACGTATTTCTGCACCAGCGGCATGCGCGTCTGGCCACCGACGAGGATCACCTCGGCGACCGCCGAGGGGTCGAGGCCGGCGTCCTTGAGTGCCGTGCGGCACGGTCCGATGGTGCGCTTGACCAGATCCTCGACCAGCGATTCCAGCTTGGCGCGCGTGAGTTTGACGCTCAGGTGCTTCGGTCCGCTGGCATCGGCGGTGATGTAAGGCAGGTTGACGTCGGTCTGCTGGCTCGAGGACAGCTCGATCTTGGCTTTTTCGGCCGTTTCCTTCAGGCGCTGCATGGCCAGCGGATCGCGGCGCACATCCACGCCCGATTCCTTCTGGAACTCATCGGCCAGGTAGTGAATGATCTTCATGTCGAAGTCTTCACCGCCCAGGAAGGTGTCGCCGTTGGTCGAGAGCACCTCGAACTGCCGCTCCTTGTCGACTTCCGCGATCTCGATGATCGAGACGTCGAAGGTGCCGCCACCGAGGTCGTATACGGCGATCTTGCGATCCCCACCCTGCTTGTCCAGGCCATAGGCCAGGGCCGCCGCCGTGGGCTCGTTGATGATGCGCTTGACGCTGAGCCCGGCGATGCGCCCGGCGTCCTTGGTCGCCTGGCGCTGTGAATCGTTGAAATAGGCCGGCACGGTGATGACGGCCTCGCTGACTTCCTCACCGAGGTAGTCCTCGGCGGTCTTCTTCATCTTCATGAGCACGCGCGCGGAGATCTCCGGGGGCGCCATCTTCTTGGATTGGGCCTCCACCCAGGCGTCGCCGTTGTCCGCCTTGACGATCTTGTAGGGCACCATGCCGATGTCCTTCTGGACCACCTCATCCTCGAAGCGGCGGCCGATGAGGCGCTTGACCGCGAAGAGCGTGTTATGCGGATTGGTGACCGCCTGGCGCTTGGCCGACTGGCCCACCAGCACCTCGTCGTCCTTGGTGAAGGCGACGATCGAGGGCGTGGTGCGATCACCCTCGCTGTTCTCGATCACGCGCGGCTTCCCGCCTTCCATCACGGCAACGCAGGAATTCGTGGTGCCCAGGTCGATGCCGATTACCTTGCTCATGATTGCACTCCGACAGGTCTGAAACTCGTAGCCTTAGCTGGGGGTCGCGCCGTTCATATTCAAGTGTTCAAGGGCCGCCCTGACCCTCAGCCCTGGGGGCCGACGGCGCGCGGGCCACGATGACCCGCGCCGGTCGCAGCAAGCGCCCGTTGAGCTGGTAGCCCGACTGCAGCACCTGCAGCACCGTGTCGGGTGGGGCGGCGGCAGACTCCTGCACCAGCACCGCTTCGTGCACCGTGGGATCGAAGCTCTCGCCCTGGGGGTCCAGGCGCACAATCGAAAATCGCTCAAAGGCCTGCGCGAGCAGCTGCAGGGTCGCCTGCAGGCCCTGGGCCAGGCTGGGCGCATCGGCCGTGCCCGCGCTCTGCACGGCCAGCTCCAGGCTGTCGCGCACGCTCAGCAGCTCGCCCGCAAAGCGCTCGAGCGCAAAGCGCTGGGCGTTCTCGATGTCGCGCTGCGCGCGCTTGCGCACGTTGTCGAGTTCGGCCAGCGCGCGCAGCTGCGCATCGCGCGCGGCGGCGAGCGCCTGTTCGGCGGCGGCCAGCGCGCCGCGCAGTGCCACGAGCTCACCGGCGCCGGCGTCCTCCTGCATGGGCGTGGCGTCGGAATCTTCCCCGGGGGGTTCAGCGCGCTCGACAGATGCCATAAAATCGTTCTCAGACAATATGTTGCGTAGTTAATCTCATGTAATTAGGCACTCATCGCCCTATAGCCCTGCAGCGATGTTGGGGCTAGCGGCGCGAATTCAAGGCCGACCCCAGCAGGCGGGCGGTGATATCGACGATCGGGATGACCCGCTCATAGGCCATGCGCGTCGGGCCGATGACCCCCAGCACGCCGGCGACGCCGTCGCTGGTGCTGTAGGGCGCGGTGATCACGCTGCAGTCGTCGAGTATCTGATAGCCCGACTCGTGCCCAATGAAGATCTGCACCCCGTCGGCCCGCAGGCTCTGATCAAGCAGGTGCAGGATGTCGCGCTTTTCCGTGAAGGCCTCGAACAGCCGCTTGAGCTTGTCGACGCTGGCGAGCTCGGCCAGACCCATCAGGTTGGTCTCGCCCGCGATCACGTACTCGATGCCCTCCTGCACGCCGCTGTGGGCGCAGACCTGCTGCGCCATGGAGATGGCATCCAGCATCACCTGGTTGATCGAGGCATGGGTCTCCCTGAGCTGGCGCAGCAGTTCGGCGTGCACCTGGCTCAAGGAGCGGTTGCGGCAGTGTTCGTTCAGGACATTCGCCGCGCGGCGCAATTCCTCCTGGCTGTAACCGCGCTCGAGCTGGATGATCCGGTTCTGGACCTCCCGGTCATTGAATACCAGGATCACCAGCACGCGCTGCTCCGCCAGGCCCACGAATTCGATTTGGGTCAGGGTGGCGGCCGGCGCGAGCGGCATGGTCACCAGGCCCGCGAGGTTCGTGATCCGCGACAGCAGCTGCGAAGCGGCGGCGACCAGTTCCTTCGGCCCCTCGTGGGTGGCGTCGAACTGCTCGCGCAGGCCCTCCAGTTCGGCATGCTCGGCGGCCGGCAATTCGGCGCGCAGCAGCGCATCGACAAAGAAGCGGTAGCCGCGGTCCGTGGGCACGCGTCCGGCCGAGGTATGGGGCGAGCTCACGAATCCCAGGTCCTCCAGGTCCGCCATGACATTGCGGATCGTCGCCGAACTGAGGCTCAGGCCCGAGTCGCGCGACAGGGTGCGCGATCCGACCGGCTGGCCTTCGCGGATATAGCTCTGTACCAGCACGCGCAGCAGGTGCTGGGCGCGCTCGTTCAGCGATTCCGATGGGGTCGATTCGACGCTCATGCTCCGACTTGTCGCCTGAAGGAACCGTTCGCAGGCTACCGAGCCTGTTTCGGCCCCGTCAAGCGAGGCCTGGGTCTCATCGTACGACATTGGCCCGTAATGCGGCGTTGGCCCGCTGTGGCGGGCATGTTACAAATGCGCGGTGAAAGCCCGGCTGGAAACCTGCGCCCTGATCGGTCATTTCGCCCAGACACGGATCGCCGAGAGCGCCGTGGCGGTGCTGGCGGCCTTGGCGCGCCGCGGGATCAAAGTCCTGCTGGCCGCCGATGAGCCCAGGGACTTCGCCCCCGAGGTCAAGTCCGTGCCGCGCGGCGAGCTCGCGGGCCTGGCCGATTTCATCATCGCGGTCGGCGGCGACGGCACCCTGCTCGAAGCGGCGCGGCTGGTGGCGGGGCGCGACGTGCCGCTGCTGGGTATCAACCGCGGCCGCCTCGGCTTTCTGACCGATGTGCTGCCCCAGGAGGTCGCCTCCTCCGTCGATGCGGTGCTCGACGGACACTGCACGACCGATGCGCGGCGGCTGCTGGAGGCCCGGCTGCACCAGGCCACGGGCGCCAGTGCCAGCCTCCTGGCCCTGAATGACGTCGTCATGCTGCGCACCGAAACAGGCCGGATGCTCGATTTCCAAACCACCGTGGATGGACGCTATCTGAACTCCCACCGCGGTGACGGCATGGCCATCGCCACCGCCACGGGCTCCACCGCCTACGCACTGTCCTGCGGCGGCCCGATCGTCGATCCGCGGCTGGACGTCCTGGTCATGGCGCCCATCTGCCCGCATACCCTTTCCGATCGCCCCATCGTCGTGCCGGGCAACTCCAGCATTGAGATCCGCTCCGTCGGCCGCGCCGCGGGCCTCGCCGGGATCACCTGCGATGGCGTCCCGCTCGGCGATCTGCACCCGGGAGACCGGCTGGAACTGTCGGCGGCCGGCACGTCCATCACGTTGCTGCATCCGCCCGGCTACGACTACTTCCGCCTGCTGCGCTCCAAGCTCCACTGGGGCCGGGGCGAGAAGTCGCAGGAGCGCTGAGCCGTGCTGCTCCATCTGCAGATTCGCGACCTGGCGATCATCGATGCGGTGGAAATCGACTTCAACGCCGGGATGACGGTGCTCACCGGGGAGACCGGTGCCGGCAAGTCGATCCTGGTCGACGCGCTCGAGCTGCTCGGTGGCGGACGGGCCGGAGCCGAAGTGGTGCGGGGCGGGGCGGAGCGGGCCGACCTCAGCGCGACGGTCGACATCGCGCGGGTGGGCGGGGCCCTGCAGCACGTGCTCAAGGAACAGTCGATTTCCGCCGAGGACGAACTGCTGCTGCGCCGGGTCATCGGCGCCGATGGCCGCAGCCGCGCCTGGCTCAACGGGCAGAGCGTGCCGGTCACGCTCCTGCGTACCATCGGCGAGCTGCTGTTCGACATCCACGGCCAGCATGAATTTCAGTCCCTGATGCGGCCCGCCGCGCAACGCGAACTGCTCGACGGTTTCGGCCAGCTCGACGCGCTGGCCGGCCAGGTGCGCGCCGCGCACGCCGCCTGGCTCGCGCTGATGAACCGCAGCGTCGCCGTCGAGGCTGCCGCCAGCGATCGGCACGCCCGGCTCGACCTGCTGCGCTACCAGGTGCAGGAGCTGGAGGCCATGCGGCTCGGCGAGGGCGAGTTCGCGGCCCTCAACGAGGAGCGCTCGCGCATTGCCAACAGCGGCCGGCTGGCGCAGGCAGCTCGCTCGGCGCTGGAAGGCTTGTATGAATCCGAAGAGGTCAATGCGCACCAGCTGCTGGCGCGCGCGCTCGCTGCGCTGCGCGGTGCCGGCGCGCTCGATCAGCGCCTGACGGCCCTGCAGCCTCCGGTGGAGGAGGTGCTGGGGCGTATCCAGGAAGTGGCGCATGAGCTTGCGGCCTACCTCGAGTCGCTCGAGTTCGATCCGCAGCGCCAGGAAGCCATCGAGGCCCGCCTGGCCGCCATGGAAGAGCTGGCGCGCAAGCACCGCGTCGAGCCTGCCGAACTTGTGGCCTGGCACGGCGCGCTCAAGCGCGAGCTGGCGGCGATGGAAAGCGCGGCGGCTGACCTCGGCTCGCTGCGCACCCAGGTTGCCACCGCACTGACCGCCTATCAGAAGCAGGCGCGGGAACTGAGCGCGTCGCGCACGCGCGCGGCCCGCGCGCTGGGGAGCGAAGTGACCCGCCGCATGCAGGATCTGGGCATGGCGGGCGGCTTGTTTGTCGCCGAGGTCTCCCCGCTCGAGAGTACCGAACCGGCCGCGCATGGCGCCGATCGCGTCGAGTTCCGCGTCAGCACCAATCCGGGCCACACCCCGCGCGCGGTGGCGAAGATCGCCTCCGGCGGCGAACTGGCGCGCCTCTCGCTCGCGGTCCAGGTCTGCTGTGCCCGGGATGCCGCGCCCTGCATGGTCTTCGATGAGGTCGACGCGGGCATCGGCGGCGCCGTGGCGGAAATTGTCGGTCGCGAACTGCGCGGCCTGGGCACGATGTCCCAGGTGCTGTGTGTGACGCACCTGGCGCAGGTTGCCTGCCAGGGCCATCAGCAGCTGCGCGTGGCCAAGTTGAGCGACGGCCGCAATACGCGCATTACGGTCACCCCGCTGAGCGGGGAGGCCAGGGTCGAGGAAATCGCGCGCATGGTCGGCGGCGTGGAGATCACCGCCAAGACGCGCGCCCATGCGCTCGAAATGCTGCAGCAGGCCGCCAACGCGGTCACGCCCAGCGCGGCGGTGCGGCGCCGGCGCGGCGCCAGGGCCTGAGGAACGACTTCAGTCGCGCAGTGCGGTGGCGAGTTTGCGCCGCGGGCAATCGGGGCGCTGGCAGCGCCCGTAGATCACCAGTGAATGTTCGCCGATCGTGAACCCCAGGCGGGCGGCGATCGCTTCCTGCCGCTCTTCTATGCCGGCGTCGACGAACTCTTCGACCTGGCCGCAGTCCATGCAGACGATATGGTCGTGATGCGCGCCCTGATTGAGCTCGAATACGGCCATGCCGTCCTCGAAGTGATGGCGCGCGACCAGGCCGGCCGCTTCGAACTGCGTCAACACGCGATACACCGTGGCGAGGCCGATGTCCTCATCCGAACCGAGCAGCCGCCGGTAGATCTCTTCGGCCGACATGTGGCGGGTGCCGCTGCGCTCGAGGATCTCGAGGATCTTCAGCCGCGGCAGCGTGACCTTCAAACCTGCCTTGCGTAGATCCTTGCCTTCCATGTGTCCGCCTGCTGGACCTGAATCCGGGAATGCCGGACGTACGGTATGATGCGCACCATGCAAGTTACCACCCCGGGCCCACCCTCACCACTGCGAACGGCTCTGCGCCCGCTGGCCCTACTGCTCCAGCTCGCAGTGCTGTGCAGCGTTTCCGCCTGCATCTATCACATGCCCGTGCAGCAGGGCAATCACCTGGACCAGACGACCGTCGCCCAGGTCAAGCCCGGCATGACGCGCGCCCAGGTGCGCTACCTGCTCGGCACACCCATGGTGCCCGGCGGATTCGACAACAGCCGCTGGGACTACGAGTACTACCTGAAGATGAGACGCCTGCAGACACCGCGGCGCGGGCACGTGACCGTGCATTTCACCAAGGATCTCGTCGACAACGTGCACACCGATGTGCAGGGCGACGCCGCAGAACCCGTCAGCAAGAAACCGATCAACGCGCCGGGCGCTTGAGCCGCGCGCGCTGCCGGCGGCGCTCGCGCGGATCGGCCGGCAACGCGCGGTACAGTTCGATCCGGTCGCCATCCTGCGGCACGGTCGCCCGATCACATCTCTGCCCCCAGATGCCCGTGGCCCCGCGTTCCCAGTCCACCGAGGGCTCGCCCAACAGCTCGCGCGCGGCGGCCAGGGCCACGGCAATCGTCGCGGCGGCCGGCAGCGTCAACGCCAGCAGCAGGGGCTCGGCGGCGGTGTCCACGGCGATCAGGCAGCGCTTGTCGGGCATCTTCGCTGGTCGGGCATCTTCAAGGCTGGCGCTGCGCCCGGGCCACGAACGCCTGCACCATCGATGCCGCGGTACTCTCCAGCAGCCCGTCGAGCAGCGCGGCCTTGAGCGGGTTGGAGAACTCGAAGCTCAGCTGCAATTCGATGCGGCAGCCATTGCTGCCGACCGGTGCAAACGACCACAGGCCCTCGAAGGCGCGCAGCGGGCCGGCGACCAGCTCCATGCGAATCTGCTCGTGCGGTTGCAGCAGATTGCGTGTGGTGATCTCCGTGCTCAGCAGGCCACGCCGCACTTTCAGGCGCGCGACGACTTCGCGCTCATTGCGCAGCAGAATCTCGGCGTGCACGCATCCGGGCACGAATTCGGGATAGCGGGCAATATCATTGACGAGCGCGAAGACCGTGGCGGGCGGGCGCGCAATCAGCGCAGAGCGGGTCAGGGTTCTCATCGTCCGGAGTCTGGAGGATCGCGCCGGTGGACTCAACCCGGGCGGGTACAATGGCCGCATGGCCGAGCCCCGGACACCGCCGCGCGTTATTGCCGAAAATCGCCGCGCCCGTCATGACTATTTCATCGAGGAACGGCTCGAGGCGGGACTGGCGCTCGAGGGCTGGGAGGTCAAGGCCATGCGTGCCGGGCGCGCGCAACTCGCGGAGGCCTACGTCTATATGCGCAACAGCGAAGCCTTCCTGATCGGCGCGCACATCGCGCCCCTCAACACGGTGTCGACGCACAAGATCGCCGACCCGGCCCGCACCCGCAAGCTCCTGCTCAATCGCCGTGAACTCGATCATCTCACCGGCGCCGTGGAGCGCCGCGGCTATACGCTGGTGCCCCTCGAGCTGTACTGGGTGCATGGACGCGCAAAACTGCAGCTGGGCCTCGCCAAGGGCAAGCAAAAGCACGACAAGCGCGCCGCTGAAAAAGACCGCGACTGGGAACGCAACCGGGCACGGCTGCTGCGGCGCGGTTGAACTTAAGCCGGCGCCGCTTCGCACGGCAACGCTGCTCTTGCTACAATCAGGGTGATTCCTGATGGGGGCGACCGGTTTCGACGTGGGTTGCGAACCTTCAGGGGCGTGCCGAGGCGCAGTGGCCCTCGTTAATAACTGCTGCAAAACTTAGTTGCCAACG
>WNFM01006649.1_pt1 | contig 57173 bp, 56 predicted proteins | sample 5400271 | NCBI WGS metagenome assembly WNFM01 (sample SAMN13153352, study PRJNA577476) | soil metagenome | isolation source: 60 cm saprolite on Douglas fir-dominated hillslope | place: USA:California | collected 2013-09-17
CAAAGCGCGCCTCGTTTTCGTCGGGCGATTCGAGGATCTTGAGGTCGTCCTCGACGGTGTGACCGGCTGGGATGTGGCAAAGGGCGTGTAGGAGTGGGCCGAGGCGAGCCAGAACCGTGACTTTCGACCACTCCGCCACATCTCGCTTGCCTTGCCCGTTCTTCCACTCGGCAAACAGATCGTCCTTGACCCCGTGTAGGTCGTCGCTCTGTCCCCAAACCACGTCGAGAAGCATCTGCGCGACTTTCAGCGCTCCTAAACAGTGTGAGAAACGAGTGTGCACCGCGCCCGGATACACGAGGTCGGTATTGCCCAGCTGACGGATTCGCCTGAGCCGTTGAAAGGGCGCCGAATCGAGTACCGCGACCTCCAGCTTGGTCAGGTAGATATCGCCGTGGACGGGGTCGGTGATCACCTTTCCCGGCGCCAACACCGCAGTCGGCAGGCCCCAAGGTTTGGAGTCGCGCTGTACCTCGTCGAGTCCATAGTTCGACATAGCGGGCGATCCTCACACAGCGCCCCACCACTCAGCAAGTCTGGTCGAAAGTTTGCGTACTTCTCTGTCGGGGATCGCGGCGCAGGAGTCGGGCTAAACGGCGGCAGCCGAGAGCTGCGGGTAGAGCGGGTGGCGGTCCATCAGGGCGGAGGTGCGAGCGGCGAGCCCTTCCTTCTCTCCCTCGAAGCCGGAGCCGAGGGTGGCCGCGATGACGGCGGCGATCTCTCGCATGTCCTCCTCGCCCATGCCGCGGGTGGTGAGGGCGGGGGTGCCGATGCGCAGGCCGGAAGGGTTCATCGGGGGGCGCTCGTCGAAGGGGATCGCGTTGCGATTGACCGTGATCCCGACCTCCTCCAGCCGGTCCTCGGCGGTCTGGCCGTCGAGCCCGGTCGGGGTCAGGTCGACGAGGACGAGGTGGACGTCGGTGCCGCCGGTGAGGACCGGGACGCCGCCGGCTTCGAGGCCGTCGGCCAGCGCCTGGGCGTTGGCGATCGTCTGCTGCTGGCGCTCGCGGAACTGCTCGCTGGCGGCGATTCGCAGCGCCACTGCCTTGGCGGCGATCGTGTGCATCAGGGGGCCGCCCTGCTGGCCCGGGAAGATCGCCTTGTCGATCGCTTTCGCCTGCTCCTCGCGGCAGAGGATCATGCCGCTGCGCGGACCGCACATCGTCTTGTGGATGGTGGTGGTGACGACGTGGGCGTGCGGGACCGGGTTCGGGTGCTCGCCGGCAGCGACGAGGCCGGCGAAGTGGGCCATGTCGACCATCAGCTTGGCCCCTACGGAGTCGGCGATCTCGCGGAAGGCGGCGAAGTCGAGATGGCGCGAGTAGGCGGACCAGCCGGCGACGATCAGGGCCGGCTTGTGCTCGTTGGCGAGCCGCTCGACCTCCTCCATGTCGACCCGCAGGTCCTCGCGCCTGACGTGGTAGGGGACGGGGTTGTAGAGCTTGCCGGAGACGTTCAGCTTCATCCCGTGGCTGAGGTGGCCGCCGTGGTCGAGCGCCATCCCGAGGATCGTGTCGCCAGGCTCGATCAGCGCCATGTAGGCGGCGTTGTTCGCCTGGGCACCGGCGTGGGCCTGGACGTTGGCGTGCTCGGCGCCGAACAGCTCCTTGGCGCGGTCGATAGCCAGTTCCTCGGCCACGTCGACCTCCTCGCAGCCGCCGTAGTAGCGACGGCCGGGATAGCCCTCGGCGTACTTGTTGGTCAGCACCGAGCCGACCGCTTCGAGCACCGCCTGCGGCACGAAGTTCTCCGAAGCGATCATCTCCAGCGTGCGCTGCTGGCGCTGCAGCTCGCGGTCGAGGACGGTGGCGATCGCGGGATCGACCTCGGCCAGCGGGGCGCTCTGGAAGTTCTCGGGCAGCTCGCTCACGGTCCGAGCGACCATAGCAACGGCCCGGGATAGGCTGGGCCGGGTGAGAACGCGCCTTGCCGTCGCCGCCCTCTCCCTCGTCACGGCCCTGCTCGCCGCGGCCCCGGCCCAAGCGCAGAATCCCTGCACCGGACCGCAAGCCGCGCGCCTCCTCTGTCCCAACCTGAGGATCGGGCCCCCCACCGGCCTCTACGTCCAGGACGCCGGCGGGCGGCAGCTGCTGCGGGCGACCAGCGACGTGCGCAGCCGCGGCCGCGGGCCGATGGAGCTGCGCGGCCGCCGCCACGGCCGGCGCACGATGCGTACGACCCAGCGGATCTACCGGGCGGGTGGAGGCCACATCGAGGTGCGCAGCCGCGCCACCCTCCGCTTCACCGACGTCGGCTCCTATGACGGCGGCTCCTACTGGAAGGTCCACCAGCTCGCCCGCTTCGAGCTGCGCCGGGCCAGCCCCGGCGGCGAGCTCGGCCGCGTCGGCCGCGTCGGTCCCAAGCTCAACTACTGCCTGCGAGACCTCGAGCGGACCAGCCCCGGGCGGCGCTCGCCATGCAACCGCCACTACCCCGGCCGCAACCAGGACCCCTACAAGGACCGAGTCACCCTCGGCACCTCGGTCGGCTGGTCGGACATCTACCCCGCCGACTACGACAAGCAATGGATCAACGTCGCCGGCCTGCGCGGTTGCTTCGCCTTCACGATGACCGTCGACCCCCGGAACCTGCTCTACGAGTCCAACGAGCACGACAACACCTCCCGGCGCCTGGTCCGCCTCCCCTTCCGGGGCGACAGCGGCTGCTAGCCGAGGCCGACGGAGGCCAACCTCGCGGCCAGGTCGCCGGCGGAGAGGGCGCCCTGGCGGAGGACCTGCCAGGAGCCGTCGTCGTCGATCGAGGCGATGTCGACGACGGTCGAAGGCAGGCCGGGGAGAGTGCCGCCGTCGATCGCCAGGTCGGCGCCTACGAGGATCGGTCCCGGTACCCCCTCGAAGGTCGCCGGAGCGAGCTCGCCGCTGATGTTCGCCGACGTCTGGAAGACAGGGCACATGACCCCGGTGAGCGGGCCGCCGAGGAGGCGGACGCCGAGCCGCTCGGGGTCCTCGCGACAGGCGAGCGGGTAGCGGTGCCCCGGGTTCGCGACGACGAGCGTGACCGGTCCCGGCAGCAGGGCGCTGACCGCGGCGGCGGTGCGCGGGCCGAGGCCGGCGACCAGCTCCCGCATCGCCAGCGGCGAGAAGTACATGACCGCCGAGGACTTGCCCTCGTCGCGTCCCTTGAGGCGGTGGATCCGCCCGATCGCCCCCGCGTCGAGCGGGTCGCAGGCGAGGCCGTAAAGGCCGTCGGCGGGGAAGACGACGACGCCGGTGGAAGAGATCGTCCGCTCCAGCGCTCGCCGCACCACGTCGGCCTTGCCGGGCTCGATGCGGACGATCTCGGTCATCGGTTGCCTGGATCCCTCGGGGGGGCGATCGTGCTCACGGCCGGCCAACCACGACGCGCTCGATCCCGGCGAAGTCGCACCGCGTCTCCGTCTCCTGGAAACCGGCCTCGCGCAGCAACTCGGTCACCGCCCCCGCCCGCCCCTCGCCGACCTCCAGCGCCACCGCTGGCGTAAGCACCGCCGCCGAGGTTGCAGTTTGTTGCGCTATGTCGAACAAAGGTCGAACTCGGCCGGCAAGGAGGGAGCAGATCGCGTCGAGGCCGTCGGCGCCCGCGAGCAGCGCCTCGCGAGGCTCCCACTCGGTCACCTCCGGCTGCAGAGAGGACCAATCGACCTCGGCGACGTAGGGCAGGTTGGCGAGGACGAGATCGAACGCCCCTCCCTCCGGCACGGTGCCGGCGAGGAAGCGGACCCGGTCGGCGAGGCCAAGCCGCTCGGCGTTGGCGCGGGCCACTTCGAGCGCCGCCGACGAGGTGTCGGTCGCCGTCACCTCGCAGCCGGGCAGCTCGTCGGCGACGGCGAGGGCGATCGCGCCGGAACCGGTGCCGACGTCGAGCAGGCTCGCGGGCCGCCGCTCGAGCGCGACTTCGACCAGCAGCTCGGTCTCGGGCCGAGGGATCAGCACCCGGCGGTCGACCGCGAGGTCGAGCCGGCGGAACCCCTTCTTGCCGACGATGTATGCGACGGGCTCGCGCCGCAGCCGCCGCCGCACCATCTCACCGAACAACCGCGCCGCCGCGGGCGCCAGGTCCGCCTGCGGGTTCGCCACCAGCTCGGCCCTGTCCCACCCCGTCGCCTCGGCCAGCATCACTTCGGAATCGAGGCGGGGATCTTCGATGCCCATGGCCGCAAGCGCGTCTGCCGATGCACTCAGGGCCTCGCGAACGGGTGCCACTAGCGCCGGAGGTACGTCATCCAACCGCAGCCGTCTCAAGGCGCTGTCTCTTCTCCTCGGCAGCGAGGGCATCCGTGAACTCCGAGAGGTCGCCGCCGAGCACGCCGTCGAGGTTGTGAGAGGTCAGCTTGATCCGGTGGTCGGTGACCCGGCCCTGGGGGAAGTTGTAGGTGCGCACCTTCTCCGAGCGCTCGCCGCTGCCGACCTGGGCCTTGCGCTCGGAGGCGATCTTCGCCTGCTGTTCGGCCAGCTCGCGCTCATACAGCCGCGCCCGCAGCACCCGCATCGCCCGGTCCTTGTTCTGAAGCTGGGACTTCTCGTCCTGCATCGAGACCACGATCCCGGTCGGCTTGTGGGTGATCCGCACCGCCGAGTCGGTCGTGTTGACCGACTGCCCGCCCGGGCCGGAGGAACGGTAGACGTCGATCTGCAGGTCGTTCTGGTCGACCTTGACCTCGACCTCCTCGGCCTCCGGCAGCACCGCGATCGTCGCCGTAGAGGTGTGGATGCGCCCCTGGGACTCGGTCTCCGGGACGCGCTGGACGCGGTGGGTCCCGCCCTCGAACTTGAAGACCGAATAGGCGCCCTCGCCCTTGACCGCGAAGGTCACCTCCTTGAACCCGCCGACCTCGGAGGCCGACTGCGACAGCACCTCGGTCGAGAAGCCGCGCTCTTCCGCGTAGCGGGTCAGCATCTTGTAGAGGTCGCCGGCGAACAGCGCCGCCTCGTCCCCCCCGGTCCCGGCCCGGATCTCGACCAGCACGTTCTTGGAGTCATTCGGGTCGCGCTCGACCATCGCCAGCCGGATCTCCCCTTCCAGCTCCTCCAGCCGCGCCGGCGCCTCCTCCACAACCTTCCGCAACTCCGCGTCCTCTCCCTCCGCCAGCAGCTCCCGCGCCCCCTCCAAATCGTCCTTCAAGGTCGCGTACTCCACCGCCAGTTCGCGAGCAGGCTGCAATTCCCGATACTCCCGCCCAACCTCCGCATACCGCTCCCGATCCGAGATCACCTCAGGATCGGACATCTGTCCCTCCAACTCGGAGAAACGGCTTTTCAGCTGTTCAACTAGCTGCTCAATCATGCTCACAACATAGTCGCGCCGGGGTGGGGCCGGGCGCCCCTCCCCAGGAGGCTTTGGGAGCGACTACCTACGCACGACGGCTACTGCGAGACGTACGGTCTCCTGGGGAGGGGCGCCCGGCCCCACCACCCCTACGCCACTATCTCGATGTGCTGCTGCTTCGCAGCCTCCTCGGGATCCTCCCGAGCCAGGACCGCGTTCAACGAGGCGATCGCCACCGCAAGCTGCTCTTCGTCGGGCTCACGCGTGGTCAGGTTCTGCAGCATCAGCCCCGGCCACATCACCGCCCGCACCCAGCGTTTGCGCCGGTTCTTGCCGGCCCACTTGATCACCTCGTAGGAGAGGCCGGCGATCAGCGGGACGCCGAGGATCCGCGATAGCACCAGCCAGTACCAGGCGGGCAGGCCGATCGGGGCGAAGACGAAGATCGCCAGCACCATCACGATCAGCAGGAAGCTCGTCCCGCAGCGCGGGTGCAGCCGCGAGTAGAGCTTGGCGCGCGAGGGCACCAGCTCGTCTTCGGCCTCGTAGCAGGAGATCGTCTTGTGCTCGGCGCCGTGGTACTCGAAGACCCGCCGCAGGTCCGGCATGCGGCTGATCGCGGCGATGTAGCCGATGAAGATCCCCGTCCGCAGCAGCCCCTCGACCATCCAGAAGAGGAAGGGCGAGCCGAGCTGGTCCTTGATCAAGCTGGTCAGCCCGACCGGGACGACGAAGAAGAGGCCGACCGCAAGCAGCAGCGAGAGGACGATCGTCAGGCCCCAGACCCAGCCGCCGATCTCCTCCTTCTCCCCCTCCTCGTCCTCCTCCAGCTGCGCGTTGGCGGAGATTGCCAGCGCCTTGAAGCCGATCTTCATCGACTCGCCGAGAGCGACGACCCCACGGATCACCGGCAGTCGCCAGAGCCGGTGCCGCCGGGCCCACGGGACCAGCGGCTCGGACTCGATCTCGATCTCGCCCTCGGGGTTGCGCACCGCCACGGCCCAGACCGAGACGCCACGCATCATCACCCCCTCCAGCACCGCCTGGCCGCCGACCGGCGCGTCGCGCTTGGCGACCAGGGCGCCATCCGGCATGCGAAGCGGGTCGCCTCCGCTGGAGGAGGAGACCGGGGATGCTTGTGCCGAGCCCGCCGGCGGGCTCACGGGCTACTTCCCGGCCCTGTGCTTTGCCGCGCGGCGCTGGAAGCGCTCGACGCGGCCACCGGTGTCGACCAGCTTCTGCTTGCCCGTGTAGAAGGGGTGGCACTCGGAGCAGAGCTCCACGTGCAGGTCGTCCTTGGTCGACCGCGTGTAGAACTGATTGCCGCACGAGCAATGCACGTTGGCAAGCGTGTACTCGGGGTGAATTCCTGCCTTCATTCTTCTTCCAGTCTAGAGAATTGGCCAAGGCCTGCCGATAGCCCATTCGTGGAGACATCGAGCTCGGCACGAGAACCCGGGGGAAGTGACGCGCTGCGGCGCGCGATCGGGGTCGTGCTGTTCGGCGGCGCCCTCCTCGTCGCGCTCCACGACTGGCTTGGGATCGGTGGCCCCGGCCTCACGGACTTCGTGAACGGCCCCTTTTACGACGCGGTGGTCGTAAGCGCCGGCCTCGCCTGCCTGCTGAGGGCCAAGGACGCAGGCCGGGAGCATGCGGCCTGGCTCTTCATCGCCGCCGCGGTGTTGGCCTGGGCGACGGGAGAGATCTACTGGACGGCCTACATCGAAGGCAACCAGGCGGCCCCCTACCCCTCTCCGGCCGACCTCGGCTATCTCGCGTTTTATCCGTTGGCCGCTGCCGGGCTCTACATGCTCGTTCGCGTCCGCGCCCACGAGCTCGACTGGCGCCTCTGGATGGACGGGCTGATCGCGACGCTGGGAACGGCCGCTCTGGGCGCGGCGCTTATCTTCGAGTTCGTCGCCGACCGGACCAGTGGCACGACGATCCAGGTCGCGACGACCCTTGCCTATCCGCTCGGTGACATCGTCCTACTCTCGCTCGTGGTAGGCATCACCGCCCTCACCCGCTGGCGCCCGGGACGGACGTGGACGCTGCTGCTCGTCGGGTTGGTGGCGATGGCCATCGCCGACGTCGCCTTTACGCTGCAGTCGTTCGAAGCAAGCCTGCCCGGCGGCGATTGGGTCGAACCGATCTACCTGATCTCGGCTGCCTTCATCGGCGCCGCGGCGTGGCAGCCGGGCACGGGCACGATTCGCAGCGATGCGCGCTTCGACGGCTGGCGCGAGCTGATGGTCCCGGCGTTCTTCGCGACGGTGATGATCGGCCTCTTCGCGATGCAGTACTTCAGCCGCGCGAGCGGGCTTACCGCCGTGCTCTGGGCGGCGACGATGATCGCCGTCATCGCCCGCCTGGCGATCAGCGTGCGTGAGAACAAGCGACTGCTGGAGCAAGTGCGGACCGATCAGCTGACGGGACTCGACAACCAGGGGCGGATGCAGGTCGACCTGGCTTCACGCTGTAGGCGGGCGGCGGAGGAGCCGGTGACGCTGCTCCTCTTCGACCTCAACGGTTTCAAGCGCTACAACGACACCTTCGGCCACCCGGCGGGCGACGCGATGCTGACTCGGCTGGGAGGCCAGCTGCGAGATGCCGTCGGTGCCCGGGGCCACCGATCCCAAGCCAGTCGTGGAGCGCGACGAGGTCACGAAGCGCGCCGCGGAAGCTCTCACCGCGAGCGGGAAGGGCTTCGAGCTCAGTGCCGCCTGGGGCGCGGTCTCGATCCCGGGCGAGGCCGACACGCCGGCGGCAGCGATGCAGCTGGCCGACGTGCGGATGTACGCGCAGAAGGAGTCGCGGCGCCTCGCCCACGACGCGATCGACAGCGTTGGCGGCGACGTCTCGGTGCGACTAACGAGTCCCCGGGACGGCGAAGCTCTCGAGCAGGGCCAGTAGGACGGCCGTCACCTCGGCCCGGCTCGCCGGGCCGTCGGAGCGGGCAACCAGCATCGCCGCCTCGTCGAGCGCGCCCAGCAGCAGGTGCGCCATCGGCTTCACCGGCAGCTCGCGGATCTCACCCGCCTCGATCGCCGCCGTCAGGCTCGCCTCGATCAGACCAAGGCCGTTGGCGGCGCCGATCTCCCGCCAGCGGTCCCAGCCGAGCACGGCGGGGGCGTCGTGGAGGGCGATCTGCCGTAACTCGGGCTCGGCGCACTCGTCGAGGAAGGCCTCGATTCCCGCTTTCATCGCCTCCAGCGGGCTCTCCAGCTCGGAGCCGAGGACGATCCTGGCGACGCGTTCGGTCGATTCCGCCTCGAGCTGCTCGTAGGCAGCCTCGAGCAGCCCCGGCTTGCCGCCAAAGTGGTGGTAGAGGGCGCCGCGGGTGACGCCCGCCGCGCGCACGATCTCCTCCGTGCCCACCTCGTCGTAGCCGCGCTCGGCGAAGAGGCGGCGGGCAGCGGCGATCAGCGCCCCCCGCGTCGCCTCGGCCCGCTCGGCCTGGGTACGGCGCTCGGAACCCGCGCCGGGCGCTCTCTCAGGTTGTGGATTTACATGCATACTGAATGTATGTTATCGTAATCAATCGACAGATAAACAGATCCAGCGCCGAATCATGGGCGAAGGCAGATCCATCAGGAGGACGAAAGATGACCACTGAGACGAATCAGCGCAAGGAGGTAGGGCTGCCAGCGGGAACGATCCGCTATCGCGAGGCGGGCGCCGGCAAGCCGGTGGTCTTCGTCCACGGCTACCTCGTCGACGGGCGCCTCTGGGACGGCGTCGTCGATCGTCTCTCCGACCGCTATCGCTGCATCGCTCCGGACTGGCCGATCGGCTCTCAGCAGATTGCGATGAATCCGGATGCCGACCTCTCCCCTTACGGAATCGCGGCGACGATCGCGAGCTTTCTCGAGGCGCTCGGCCTGAGCGACGTGACGATCGTCGGCAACGACTCGGGTGGCGCGATGTCACAGGTCCTGGTTACCCGCCACCCAGAGCGAATCGGCCGTCTCGTCCTCACCAACTGCGATCTCTACGAGAATTTCCCCCCTGGCATCTTCAAGGCGATGCCGCCGATCGCAAAGCTGCCCGGCGGGATGACGGTTCTGGCGGCCCCCTTCCGGATCGGCGCCCTTGCCCGCGCCGCCTTCAAGCCCTTCTCGAAGAAGCCGATCCCCGCCAAGCTGATCGCCTCCTGGATGGAGCCGGCAATGCACGACCCCGGCGTGCGCCATGACCTGAAGAAGGTGACCGTGGGAATGAACAAGCGCTACACGCTGGAGGCCGCGGAAAAGCTGCGCGGCTCTGAGCTGCCGGTTCTGCTCACCTGGGCGACCGGCGATCGACTGTTCTCGCTCGACTCCGCGAAACGGCTCGCCGCCGAGACCCCGAATGCGCGCCTGGTCGAGATCGCCGACGCCAGCACGTTCGTGCCACTCGATCAGCCGCAGCGCCTGGCTGACGAGATCGCGGAGTTCGCCGCCGCCTCGTAAGCGAAGCGAACAGGCGTTCCCAGATTTACGCACAGTGCCGGCTTTTCGTCCGACCGGAGGGCGACTCTTCCTCGACCCCAACAGGACGGAGAGCTATGGCCAAGCAGATCTTCGACCAAGACCGGCCCAGGAGCACGATGGCGCAGCGACTCGACGAAGCCTTCGCCGGCTGCGAGGTATGGACGCTCGCTCCGCCGGCTCAGCGACGCAGCAGCATCGACTTCAGCCCCCGCGCTTCGAGCTCCTCGAGGATGATCGGCAGGGCCGCGGCGGTGCGGGCCCAGGAGCCTGGCGCACTGTAGTAGTCGGCGTCGTGCAGGAGGAGGATGTCCCCGGCCCGGGCGCCGGCGGTCGCACGCCGGGCGATCGACTCCGGGGTGGCACGACGCGCCCAGTCCCTGCCCCACCGCGACCACAGCACGGGCCGCCAGCCACGGCGGCGCACCGCACGCAGCCCGGCCCCGCTGAAGATCCCGTAGGGGGGGCGATAGTCGGAGATCGGCTGGCCGCCGGCCTCCTCGATCGCCGCCCTGGCGCGATCGGCGTCGTCGAGCAGCTGGCGCGTGCTCAACCGCAGCAGATTGCGGTGCCGGTGGCAGTGAAGCTCGACCCTATGCCCGGCGGCGGCGATCTCGGCCACCAGGGTGGGACGGCGCGCCACCTGCTCGCCGGCGAGGAAGAAGGTGGCCGGCGCCCCCGCTTCGCGGAGGATCTCCAGCACCCGCGGAGTCCCCTGCGGGTGGGGACCGTCGTCGAAGGTGAGGGCGACCCCATCGGCGCCGTCCTGCCGGTGGACGATCCCCAGGGCCGGGCTGATGCCGGGCACGATGGGGGCGAGCGCCGGGCCGGCGCGCAGGACCGCGGCGGCCGAGGCGCCGGCGCCGGCCAGCATTCGAATCAACGGTTGGAGTGGGCGCTGGCAGCGCGGCGCGGCGGCGTCGCTTTCACCGGGTGAGAGACGACCACCGGGGTCGTGTCGCCACTTTCCTTGCCGAAGTGAATGCGCCCCTCGATCGGCTTCGCGGCCTTGGAGATAACCCGGTAGGGGGTTTCCCAGTCCACCCCGAGGGCACCGACGACGAGGACGGCGATGGCGACGACACCGAGGCTGACCGCGGCGGCGGCCCGGCCGGCTCGCAGGCGCCAGACCGGCTGCGGCTTCACCCGTGGGCGCACGCTGAGCGCGCGGGAGGCAATCGACGGCAGCGAGGCAAAGGAGGAGTCCGGCGACCGGCGCTCGCGGGTGACGTGACGCAGCACCGACTGCAGCTCGTGGTTCGAGCGGGCGACTTCGGCCAGGCCGAAGCGTTCGAAGGCGGCGTTGTTGGCGCGCAGGTGGCCGGCCGAGAAGCCGTAGGAGACGACCGGGCAGCCGCGGATGTGGGCCTCGAGCACGGTCAGGCCGGCGGTGGCGTGGATCATCGCGTCGGCGGCCGCCATCCAGTCGCTCATCTGCTCGGTGAAGCCGAGGATGCGCACCTGCTCGCTGTCGCCGAAGCTCTTCTCGAGCTTCTCGCGGGCGACGTCGTTGCGGCCGGTGATGCAGACGACCAGGGTGTCGTCGCCGGCAAGGGCCGAGCGGATCGCGCCCTGGAGGTCGCCGATCCCCCAGCCGCCGCCGGAGACGAGCACGACGCGGGCGTGAGCGGGGACGTCTAGCGCTTTGCGGGCGTCGCGGCGGGTGCGCGGCATCAGGAAGTCGCGCGAGATCGGCGGCCGCACCCACTCGACGGTGCCGGGCCCGACCAGCTTCTCGATCTCCTCGATCGACTCCGGGTGGGTGACGTAGTGGAGGTCGACGCCGGGGTGGGCCCAGTAGCGCAGCCCCGCCAGGTCGGTGATCGCCGACTGCACCGGGATCTGCAGGCGCCGGTTCTCGCGCAGCATCCCCAGCACCGCGGTGACTCCCGGGTAGGTCGAGATCACGACGTCGGGATCGCGCTCGGCGATCAGCTTGACCAGGCCGCGACTGCCGATCAGGTAGCCGATGTGGTGGAAAAGCCAGCGGGTAGGCGCGAACTTGGTGATCAGCCAGTACTGGACGTCGAACAGCCACGGCATCCAGCGGAAGGTGACCTTCGACCCGTTGCGCAGGACGGCGGCACAGATCTTGCCCATCGCGTCGAGGCCGTTGGCGATTTCCACCTCGGCGTTGGGAACCTCCTCTTCGAGGTCGGCTTTGATGATTCGCGCCGGCAGGTCGTGTCCCTCGCCGATGTCGGCGGTCAGGACCAGCACCCGCGGCGGGTGCTCCTCGGCGCGGGCGGCCCCGGAGAGCAGGGCGCCGGCGGCATGTTCGTTGCCGTTGAGCGACGGCTGTTTGCCCGGGATCGGGTCGGGCGGGCGAACGCTGCCGCGCACCCATTCGACGTATTTCCTCACTCCGTCGCGGAAGCTGGTCTCCGCCTTCCAGCCGAGCTCCTCGAGCGCGCGCTCGTTGGAGATCGCCTTGCCGGGGAAGTCGCCGGGGCGCGGCGGCGTGTGGACGATCTCGCAGCCGTCGGTGTTTTCCTGCACCCGCTCGGCGATTTCGAGGATCGTCACGACCTCCTCGCCGGAGAGGTTGTAGGTGCGGCCGGCGGCCTCCGGCGCGAGCGCCGCGACGATGCCGTCGGCAAGGTCCTCGACGTAGATGAAGCTGCGTGTCTGGCTGCCGTCGCCGGCGATCGTCAGCGCCTTGCCTTCGAAGGCAAGGTCGGTGAACTTGGCGACGACGCCGGCGGCGCGGGCGCGGGGGCCGTAGGGGATGCCGAAGCGAAGCACGGTGCTCTCGAGGTCGTAGAGCTCGGCGTAGCCGGCGCAGTAGGTCTCGCCGGCCAGCTTGGTCGCGGTGTAGATGTGGCGCGGTGCCGGGATCGGCGTCTCCTCGTCGACCTCCTGCTCGGCGCAGTCGCTGTAGACCCAGGTGGTCGAGCCGTAGACGACGCGGCCGACCTTGGCTCGGCAGGCGGCCTCGAGCACGTTGAGGGTGCCTCGGGTGTTGACCTCCTCGGCCAGGACCGGGTCGGCGAGGACGTGGGAGACGTCGGCGACCGCGGCGAGGTGGATCACCGCATCGCAGTCGCGCATCGCCAGGTCGAGGTTGGCCGGGTCGGTGATGCTGCCGGTGAAGGTCTCGACCTCGAGCGGCGAGTGGTACGGCGAGGCGCTGAGGTCGAAGACGCGCGGCGTCATGCCGCGGTCGAGCAGGCGATCGACCACGTGGGAGCCGATGAAGCCCCCGCCTCCGGTTACAAGGACCCTCATGCCACCCCTTTCGTGCTTCGCTCACTCGCGCTCATCATCACCGGCAGTCTCGCTCGTTCGCTCCGCATCAGGCCTCCTTGGTAAGGGTAAGGGCCGCCTCGCGGCTCTCGGGGCGGTAGTAGAGCGGCACGCACCAGTGGTTCTCAGCCACCCAGTCGGTGTTCGGCAGGTCGTCGGAGCGACCCAAGATGCGGTGACAGGGCTGGTCGTAGACACGGCCGGTGGACTTCTCGATCGGCTCGAAGACGACGTACTTGTAGAGGCCCGAGGTCATCCCGTCCGGCAGCTCCAGTCGCGCCGGGTGGGCCCAGTCGAGGTGCTCGCGGGCGTACTCGTTCTTCCAGGCGACGATCTCCTCCATCCGCTCGGCCTGGACCAGGCCGAGGGCGGCGGTGAACTCGCTCATACGGAAGTTGAGGCCGTCGACCTCGTGCTCGAACTTGCCGTAGTTGCGGAACTTGGAGGCAAACTCGATCAGCTCCTCGTCGGCGGAGACGAGCACGCCCCCCTCGCCGCTGGAGACGGTCTTGGTCGCGTAGAGCGAGTAGACGCCGGCGTCGCCGAAGCCGCCCGGCTTGCCGCCGCTCCAGTCGGCGCCGTGGGCGTGGGCGCAGTCCTCGAGCAGGAAGATCCCGTTGTCGCGGCAGTAGGCGGCGATCCGCTCGGAGTCGAAGGCGATGTGGCCGCCGATGTGGACGAGGATCGCGGCGCGCGGTTTGAGCCGCTCGGCCTTCGCCTCGAAATCCTCGAAGGACATGCAGAGGTCGCCGCGATTGCAGTCGACGAACTCGACCTCGGCGCCGGCACCGATCGCCGCCAGCGGCGTCGCCATGAAGGTGTTGGAGGGACAGAGCACGGTCTCGCCCCGGACCCCGGCGAATTCCAGCGCAGCCAGCGCCCCGCCGGCCCAGCTGGAGAGCCCAAGGCTCGGCAGACCGTTCCACTCGGCCCAGCGCCGCTCGAAGGCCTCGAGCTTCGAGCCCTCCGACCACTGCTCGGAGTCGAGCACCTCGGTCCAGAGCTCGAACAGCCTGGCGCGGTCGCGGTGGTCGAACCCGATCGCGAACTTGGTCGCGTCGGGCCGGGTTGTCTCTGCGGGCCCTACGATGGCTCCTTGGGTGGGTGTGGCTGGGTTTGAGTGCCCCCGCGGACGTGACGGGCAGAGGGCGCCGCAAGGCTACCAGCGAGACCGGCGTCGATGCTTGATCAGGTCTCCTCTCGCGCGGATTCCAGCACCGCTCCAACCACCCGAGAGCCCGCGAGGAGGGTGGTGCCGGCGACGGCTACGGCCATGAAGGCGACCAGGACGACACCGCCGAGAGGGGTCGTGGACCACGACTCGCCGAAGATCAGGGGGGCCAGCAGCACCGGCACCAGCACCTGCACCGCGAACATGACCGGAGCGACGTGGGTTGCCGGCCGGTGCTGCAACGCACTCATCTCGCTGATCAGCGCCAGACCCTCCGAGGCGGCGGCGGTGGCGAGCCAGGCGACCCCGATCAGCAACGTTCCCGCAGCCAGCTCGTCGGTCAGCAGCTTGCTCGCGATCGCCGTCCAGGCGTAGCCGCAACCGGCGCCGACGATCGCCAGCAGCCCGGCCGAGCTGACCCGGTTGCGAAAGACATAGGGAGCCGCGATCGGGATCGCGACGAAGGCCAAGGCGAGGGCGATCGCCGCCGTGCCCGCATGGTCGGTCGTCCGGCTCGGGGCCGCCCAAGCGACGCCCGCGACTCCGGCGACGATCGCCGCCACCGCCACGCACTCCCGTCGCCCCGGCGCCTCCCCCAGCCTCCTCGCCCCGAGCCAGAGCAACACGATCAGCCCGCTCGCCAGGCAGGGCTGCACCACCGTCAGCGGCGCCAGCAGCAACGCCCCGATCTCCAACGGCCACCCCAGCAACCCCAGCGCCGTCGCCCCCAGCCAGCGCCGGTTCCGCAACAACCTCCCGATCAGCGACGGCCGCAGCGTATGCCCATGCGAAACCTCCCGCGCCTCCAGCGCCTGCAGCGCGATCGAGGTGTTGTAGAGCACCGAAGCTCCAACTGCCGCGGCTATCCCAAGCGCGAGCATGGCGCGACCATATCCACCCCATGCCCCGACTCAGCGCTGGCGGCGTCGCCTCGAAGGTCCGTAATGCACGACTACGAGAGACGAGACATGCGCACCACTACCGCCCACCAGGATCGTCGCTACCCCATAGGCGGTCCCGCTGGCGTGGATGGATCCGAGGATGATGCATACGCCAGTCAGCACGATCAACATCGCGACGAAGATCAGAGCGATTGCCTTGCCTTCCGTCATCTCGTTGAGTGTCTCATTGTTGCAGACAAAAAGTTACCCAACGACCCAAGGTATAGCGATTGCAAAGAGCGCGACGGCGAATCCCCCGAGGCCACCGATAACCGTGGCCCGCCTGATCTCTACCTCGTCCTTTCCGACCATAGCCGGCCACGCATGCGCCAGAAACCCACAGACCGCTATGGCGGCAGCCAAGAATCCGGTGCCGGTGGCGGCACTACTGACAAGCGTTCCAGGAACCACCATCCCAACCTAGGAATCTCAAGCGCAAGCATGGTGCGCAACTCGTGCCAACTCTGCGACGGAGCTACGTCTCCTGGTAAAGCGGCCCGTCGCCGCCCTCGGGCAGGGTCAGCCGCCCGCCCTTGGCGGTGATCGCCCCGCACTGGACGCAGTTGGAGGCGGTGACGTGGACGTCGACCTCGGCGGCGCCGTTCTCCAGCTGATCGCCGGGAATCTCGTAGACCTGGGCCGGGCACATCGAGACCCAGGTCTGGGCGATCTCGCGCGGGACCCTGGTCTGGATGCGGACGTGGTCGGGGGCGTCGTCGCGGGTCGCGTTGCCGGAGAGGAAGACCGAGTCGAGCTTGTTGAAGGTGAGCTCGTTGTCGGGCTTCGGGTACTTGTCCGCCGCCCTGCCGATCTCCATCGGGATCTCGGCGTCGTCCTCGACCTTCCAGTGACCCCCGGGGAAGGCGCCTTTGGTGGCGACCATCGCGCTGCCCATGACTCCGCCGAAGATCAGGCCCTTGGAGAGCGGCTGGCGCATGTTGCGCGAGCGGTACAGGTCCTTCTCGATGACTGAGTTGTGGACCTTCTCGTCGTAGGACGCGAAGTTGACCGAGCCTTCCTTGAGCGCCGCGACGATCGCTTCCGCCGCGTACATCCCAGCGTGCATCGCGTAGTGGACCCCTGCCAGTTCAGCGATGTTGACCATCCCCGCCGCGTCGCCGGCGAGCACCATTCCGGGAACCGAGAGTCGCTTCGGCATCGCCCAATAGCCACCCGACGGCATCGTCTTCGCGCCCCAACCGACCCGCTTGCCGCCCTCGATGATCTTCTTGATGAAGGGGTGGGTCTTGAACAGCTGCAGGGCGTCGTGGACGCTGAAGGTCGCATCGGTGTAATCGAGACCGACCACCAGCCCGAAGCAGACCTTGTCCTCGCCCATCGGGTAGATGAAGCTGCCGCCGGCCTCCTTGTAGCGCGGGCTCCAGCGCAACGGCCAACCCAGGGTGTGGATGACCCTGTCGAGCGGCTTCGGCACCTCCCAGACCTCCTTGACACCCAGCTCCCAGGCCTGTGGGTCGAGGCCGTGCATGTCGAAGTAGTCGAGCGCCGCGTAGGTGAGGTGTCCCAGCGTTCCCTCGGCCAGGACAGTCGCCTTGGCGACGACGTCGGAGCCCGGCTCGAAGTTGGCCAGCTCCTCGCCGTCCTTGCCGCGGCCACGGTCGCCCGAGCGCACGCCCTTGACGACCCGGTCCTCGACCAGCAGCTTGGTCGCCGCGGTCTCGGAGAGGATGTAGACACCGGCTTCCTCCGCTTTCTCAGAGAGGAAGCGGCCGAGTTTCGCGACCGAGAGCGTGTAGGTTCCGTCTTTGCGGAAGTTCGGCGGCGTCGGTTTCACCGGGAAGGCCGCCTTCGACGTCAGGAAGTAGACGGCGTCCTTGGTCACCTCCTGGTACACCGGCGGCCAGTCAGCCGGGTCGAGGTCGGGGAACAGCTCTTCCATCGCCGACGGCTTCACGTTCGCCCCGGAGAGCAGGTGCGCCCCGGGGACTTTGCCCTTCTCGATCACCGCTACCGGGACTTCGCCCAGCTTCTCGGTCAGCTCCGGCTCGTTCTCGAGCAGCTGCATCAGCTTGTTGGCGCAGGCGAGCCCGGCGGGCCCGCCGCCGACGATCGCCACGCCAACCTCGATTCGCTCGTCCTCGGGGTCGGTCGGCGGACCGATCACCTCGGCCGAGTCGAACGGCGGCGGGAACTCGCTGGGCTTGACGGCAGGCATCTCGACTCCTTCCGCTGCGACCGAGCTCGCGCTCAGCCGCCCTTCTTCGCCTTGATCGCCTCGGTCAGCTTGGGGACGATCTTGTGCAGGTCGCCGACCACGCCGAGGTCGGAGAACTCGAAGATCGGCGCGTTCGGGTCCTTGTTGATCGCGAGGATGTTCTCCGAGTTCTGCATTCCGACCTTGTGCTGGATCGCGCCGGAGACGCCGGCCGCCAGGTAGAGCTTCGGCGCGACCGTCTTGCCGGTCTGGCCGATCTGGGCCGCGTAGGGGTACCAGCCGGCGTCGACGACCGCGCGGGTCGCGGCGACGGCGCCGCCCATCGACTCGGCCAGTTCCTCTGCGAGCTTGAAGCCCTCGGCGGCACCGAGGCCTCGTCCGCCGCCGACCAGGATGTCGGCGTCCTCGATATTGACGTCGGCGCCACGCTGCTCGCCGCGCTGCACCATCGTCGCCTTCGACGACCAGGGCGAGAGCTCGACGTCGACGTCGACGACCTCGGCGGTGCCGCCGCTCTCCTTGGCGTCGAACGCGTTGAGGCGGCTGATGATGATCCCCGGCTCGCCGACGTAGCCGACGTCGGCGATCTGGGAGTCCTGGAGGATCGGGCGCTCGGCGACCAGCTTGCCGTCCTGCACCTTGACCTCGGTGACCTCCATCGTCACGCCGGCGCCCAGGCGCGCGGTCAGCCCGGCGCCGATCTCGAAGCCGAGCAGGCCGCCGCCGAACAGGGCGTAGGAGATGCCCTCGTCCTGGATCACCTTCGCCATCGCGTCGACGATCGGCTGGGCGAGGCCCTCGGGAACGCTCTTGGCCCGGTAGACCTTGGCGGCGCCGTAGTTGCCGAGCGAGGCGCAGGCGTCGTCGGCGATCTCGCCGGCCACCAGGGCGGCGGCGTCGCCACCGATCTCGCCGGCCAGCTTCGCCGCCTCGGAGATCGCCCCGAGCGAGTTCTTGTTGAAGTTGCCCTCGTCGTCGTGGAGGGCGTAAACCAGGATGCCTGCCATCTAGATCAATTTCCTCTCGTCAAGCCAGGCGACGATCTTTTCGACCGTCTCGTTGGTGTCCTCGTCCTCGATGATCTCGCCGGCCTCCTTAGCGGGCGGCGGGTTGAGCGCGAGGACCGCGGTCTTGGACCCGGCCTCGCCGACCATGCCGCCGTCGATTCCGACGTCGCCGGTGGCCTTGGTGTCGAGCGGTTTCTTCTTCGCCCCCATGATCGCCTTCAGGCTCGGGTAGCGAGGCTCGTTGATCGCGTCGCCGACGCTGATCACGGCGGGCAGCTCGACCTCGACGGTGTCGTAGCCGTACTCGGCCTGGCGCTCGCAGCGCAGCTTGCCGTCGCTGACGTCGATCTTGATCACCTGCGTCAGCGACGGCATCTGCAGGTGGTCGGCGACGACGGCGCCGATCGTGTAGCACTCGCCGTCGTCGGACTGCTGGCCCAGCAGGACCAGGTCGGGGCTCTCGGACTCGAGCACCTTGGCGAGCGAGTAGCCGGTCGCGCAGACGTCGGAGCCGGCCAGGGCGTCGTCGGAGAGGTGCACCGAACGGTCGGCGCCGAGCGCGACCGCCTTGTGCAGGGCGCGGACGGCGGAGCCGGGGCCCATGGTGACGGCCACCACCTCCTCGACCGGGATCGCCCCACCCTCCTTGATCTGCATGGCAGCCTCGAGGGCGTGCGTATCGAAGGGGTTGAGGTTTTTCTCGCCGCCGCGGTCCAGCCGCATCGTGTTGGGGTCGATGCGCTTCTGGACTGCGGCGTCCGGAACCTCCTTGACCAGGACGCAGATCTTCAAGTTGAAGCCTCCTTGGGGACGATTCTCAGGTCTCTTCGCGGGCTGCGGTTTGCGCCTCGCGGGCCCGTTGCGGGCGGGCATGTTACCGGTTGCGGGCGACTGGTTGATTGACCAGTCAATCAGGAGGATGATACCCGCTGCGGCCGGAGGTTATTCGCCGCGCTCGTGGCGCTCCGTCGCGCCCTCGCGGATGAAGTCGACGATCTCGTCGGTGCCGGCCCCCGGCGTGAAGACCTCGGCGACGCCGAGCTTCTTCAGCTCCGGGATGTCGTCGGCCGGGATCGTGCCGCCGACCGTGACCAGAACGTCGTCGACCCCCTGCTCCGACAGCAGCGCGACCACCCGCGGCACCAGCGTCATGTGGGCGCCGGAGAGGATCGAGAGGCCGACCGCGTCGGCGTCCTCCTGGATCACCGTCTCGGCGATCTGCTCGGGCGTCTGGTGCAGGCCGGTGTAGATCACCTCCATGCCGGCGTCACGCAGGGCGCGGGCGATGATCTTGGCGCCGCGGTCATGCCCGTCCAGGCCAGGCTTGGCGACGACGACGCGGATCTTGCGGGCGGTGGCGGCCTCCATGGACGGCGGGAGCTTAGAAGACGGGCGACTCGGTATAGGTGCCGAGGACTTCCTGCATCGCCGCGATCATCTCCCCCTCGGTGGCGCGGGCGCGCGCCGCCTCGAGAATCGGCGGCATCAGGTTGGCCTCGCCCCCCGCCGCCTGCTTCAGCTCTGCCAGCGCGCGCTCGACCGCGGCCCCGTCGCGGCGAGCCCGAGTCGCCCGCAGGCGGTCGGCCTGCTTGCGTTCGAGCGCCGGGTCGATGCGGAGGATCGGGGTCGGCGCCTCGTCCTCCTGGGCGAAGTCGTTGACGCCGACGACGATGCGGCGGCGCTCGTCGACCGCCCGCTGGTAGGCGAAGGAGGCGTCGGCGATCTCGCGCTGCGGGAAGTTGCGGCGGATCGCCTCGACCATCCCCCCCAGCTCGTCGATGCGGGCGAAGTAACCGTATGCCGCCTGCTCCATCTCGTCGGTCAGCTTCTCGACGAACCAGGAGCCGCCGAGCGGGTCGGGGGTGCTGGCGACGCCGGATTCGAAGGCGATGACCTGCTGGGTGCGCAGCGCCACCCGCACGGCCTCCTCGGTCGGCAGCGCCAGCGCCTCGTCGAAGGAGTTGGTGTGCAGCGACTGGGTGCCGCCGAGCACCGCCGCCAGCGCCTCCAGCGAGGTCCGCACCACGTTGTTGAGCGGCTGCTGCGCGGTGAGCGAGACGCCGGCGGTCTGGGCGTGGAAGCGCAGCCGCATCGACTCCTCCCGCTTGGCGCCGTAGGTCTCGCGCATCTCCCGCGCCCAGATCCGGCGCGCCGCCCGGTACTTGGCGATCTCCTCGAAGAAGTCGATGTGGGCGTTGAAGAAGAAGGAGAGGCGGGGGGCGAAGTCGTCGACGTCGAGGCCGCGCTCGAGCGCCCGCTCGACGTAGGTGAAGCCGTCCTTGAGCGTGAAGGCCAGCTCCTGCTGGGCGGTCGAGCCGGCCTCGCGGATGTGGTAGCCGGAGATCGAGACCGGGTGCCAGCGCGGCATCTCCCGTGAGCACCACTCGATCATGTCGGTGACCAGCCGCATCGCCGGCTCGATCGGGAAGCACCACTCCTTCTGGGCGATGTACTCCTTGAGGATGTCGGTCTGGATCGTCCCCCCCAGCCTCTCCGGCGGCACGCCCTGCTCCTCGCCGACGAGGACGTAGAAGGCGAGCAGGATCGCGGCCGGGGCGTTGATCGTCATCGAGGTCGTGACCCCACCCAGCGGGATGCCCTCGAAGAGGTCCTTCATGTCGTCGAGGCTGTCGACGGCGACGCCCTCGCGGCCGACCTCGCCGAGGCTGCGCGCGTGGTCGGAGTCGTAGCCCATCAGCGTCGGCATGTCGAAGGCGGTGGACAGCCCGGTCTGACCGTGGTCGAGCAGGTAGTGGAAGCGCTCGTTGGTCTCCTCGACCGTGCCGAAGCCGGCGAACTGGCGCATCGTCCAGAGCCGCCCCCGGTACATCGACCGGTAGGGCCCGCGCGTGAACGGGTACTCGCCGGGCCGCCCGACCCGCTCCTCGAGGCCGGGGTCGACGTCCTCCTCGGTGTAGAGCGGCTCGATCTCCTGCCCCGAGATCGTCGAGAACTCGGCGTCGCGCTGTTTGAACTCGGGCCGGGCCCGAGGCTCGATGGCCATGCCCTTGAGTCTAGATGCGACCGGCGCTAGCGACGCGGGGCGAAGCGGCGGGGCGGCGGTTTGCGGCGGCCGGCGACGCGGGAGGCGCCGAAGCCGGCGACGGTCGCCAGAAGCGTGACAGCGAGCGCGACCAGACGGCGGCCGATGCGCTCGAAGCGCAGCGTCTGCCAGCCCTCCTCCTTGGCGATCGCCGCCAGCGGCGGGTCGGGATTGACCGCGACCGGGTGGCCGACCGCGCGCAGCATCGGCAGGTCCGAGAGCGAGTCCGAGTAGGCGTAGGAGGCGCCGAGGTCGATCTCATGCCGGTCGGCAAATGCCTCCATCGCCTCGACCTTGCCCAGGCCGTAGACGAAGGGACCCTCGAAGCGCCCGGTGAAGCTGCCGTCAGCATCGACCTCGTAGCGGGTGCCGATGCCGCCCTCCATCCCCAGCACCTGGGCCAGTGATTCGACGACGTCGTTGCCGGCGGCGCTGACGATGAAGGTCGGACGGCCAGCGTCCTGGTGGGCGTGGACCTCATCCAGCATCTGCGGGAAGACACGCGGCAGTACCGCCGCCATCACCTCCGGGCCCATTCGCTCGACCGTCTTCGCCGGCACCCCCCGGATCAGCTCCCGGGCCGCCCGCAGCACCTCCCCGGTCCGCTCGTCAGTGGTGCCTCGCAGGCGGTAGCACAGATGCTCGAAGCCCCAGCTGGCCAGCTGGCGACGGCTGACGATCCCGTGGCGGGTGGCGACGCGGGCGAACTGCATCCCCGACGACCCCGCCATCAGGGTCTTGTCCAAGTCGAAGAAGGCCGCGGCGCGGCTCAAGCTAGGATCCGGGGACTTCGATCACGATCGCGTCGCCTTGGCCGCCGCCCGAACAGATCGCGGCGACGCCGAGGCCGCCGCCGCGTCGGCCGAGCTCATGGACCAAAGAGCCGACGATGCGGGCGCCCGAGGCGCCGATCGGGTGGCCGAGCGCGATCGCGCCGCCGTTGACGTTGACCCTGTCCTCGTCGACGCCGAGCATCCGCATCGAGTTGAGGGCGACCGAGGCAAAGGCCTCGTTGATCTCCCAGAGGTCGACGTCCTCAGGGCTCTTGCCGATCTTCTCCAGCGCCTGCTTGGCGGCGTTGGCGGGCGTTCTCGCCAGGTAGGCGAAGTCGTCGGCGACGGCCCCGTAAGAGAGCACCCGAGCCAGCGGCGTGCGGCCTTCACGCTCCGCCCACTCCGAGGAGGCGACGACGATCGCGCCGGCGCCGTCGTTGACGCCCGGCGCGTTGCCGGCGGTGTGGGTGGCGTCCTCGCCGCCGATCGCCTTCAGCTTCGCCAGCGTCTCCAGCGTGGTGTCGGGGCGGATCGCCTCGTCTGCCTCGACCGTGCTCTCGCCCTTGCGCGACTTGACCGTGACGCCGACGATCTCCTCGGCGAGGCGCCCGGCGTCGGTCGCCTCGGCGGCGAGCCGGTGCGAGCGCTCGGCGAAGCGGTCCATGTCGACGCGGGTGATCTCCAGCTCGTTGGAGACCTCGCTGGCCTCGTTGATCATCTGCTTGCCGGTGAAGGGGTTGGTGAGGCCGTCGTGGGTCATCGCGTCGATCGCGGCGACGTCGCCCATGCGGAAGCCGAAGCGGGCGCCCGGCAGCAGGTACGGTGCCTTGCTCATCGACTCCATGCCGCCGGTGACGGCGACCTCGGTGTCGCCCGCGCGGATGCCCATGTCGGCGATGCCGAGCGCGCGCATGCCCGAGGCGCAGACCTTGTTGATCGTCTCCGAGGGCACCTCCTTCGGGATGCCGCCCTTGATCTGCGCCTGGCGCGAGGGGACCTGCCCCTGGCCGGCCTGCAGGACCTGGCCGAAGACGACCTGCTGAACCTGCTCGGGATCGACGCCGGAGCGCTCCAGGGCCGCCTCGATCACGTGGCCGCCGAGGTCGACGGCGTCGAGCGAGGACAGTCCGCCGCCCATCTTTCCGAAGGGGGTTCGCGCGGTTCCGAGGATGACTGAGCTGGGCATCTACTGCCTTTCTTCTGTGAGGTCGAGGGGTCTGATCCGGTGGGCGCCTGGCCCGGACGGGACGATACCGGGAGGCATCGTCGCGCCACTTGCGAGCGCATAGACTCGCGCCCGATGAAGGTCGAGGTCCGCCAGAGCGAGCTGTCCGAGGCCGGGGCCGGCCTGGCGGTGGTAGGCCTCTACGAGGACGGGTCGCTGCCGGCGGAGGTTGCCCGGGCACCCGGCGCCGCCGACGCCAAGGGGGCCTTCAAGAAGCTGTTGCTGCTCCACCCCGACGGCGCCGGCAGGGTGCTGGTCGTCGGGCTCGGCGAGCGCGAGGAGGCCGACGCCGAGCACCTGCGCGTCGCCGCGGCGCTGGCCGCGAAAGAGGCGGAGCGCCTGGAAACGGGCTCCCTTGCCTGGGCGCTGCCGGGCTCCGGCGACAACGAGACCGCGACGGAAGCCCTGGTGACCGGCACGATCCTCGGCGCCTACCGCTTCGACCGCTTCCGCGGCACCGAGCCCGACGATCCGCCGCCTCCCCGGATCGAGTCGCTGGCCCTGCTGGCGCCGGCGGGCGTCGCGGCGGCGGCCGAGACGGCGCGCGCCTGCGCCGAGGCGCAGAACCGCGCCCGCGACCTGCAGAGCACCCCCGCGAACGTCGCCACGCCGAGCTACCTGGCGGCGCGCGCGGAGGAGATCGCCGCCGGCCACGACGCCGTCACGGTCGAGGTGCTCGGACCCGAGCAGATCGCCGCCAAGGGAATGGGAGGGCTGGTCGCGGTCAGCCGGGCTGGCGGCGAGAAACCCCGGCTGATCGTCCTCCGCTACGCCGGCGGCGGCTCGGGGCCGACCCTGGGCCTGGTCGGCAAGGGGGTCACCTTCGACAGCGGCGGGATCTCGCTCAAGCCCGGCGCCGGCATGCAGGAGATGAAGATGGACATGTCCGGGGCGGCGGCGGTGCTGGAGGCGGTGGCGGCGATCGCCGAGCTGGGCCTCTGCGTCGAGCTGATCGCCGTCGTGCCCTCGACCGAGAACATGCCGTCCGGGACGGCGATCAAGCCGGGCGACGTGATCACGCAGTACAACGGCAAGACGGTCGAGGTCAACAACACCGACGCCGAGGGTCGGCTGATCCTCGCCGACGCCCTCGCCTACGCGGTCGAGCTGGGAGCGGAGCGGATCGTCGACCTCGCCACCCTCACCGGCGCCGTGGTGATGGCGCTGGGGTCGACCTACGCGGCGGTGATCTCCAACGACGACGAGCTTGCCGGGCGGGTCGAGCGGGCAGGCGAGGAGAGCGGCGAGCTGATCTGGCGCCTCCCGCTCCACCCCGAGTTCAAGGCGCTGATGAAGGGGACCGTCGCCGACCTCTCCAACCTGGCGTCGAAGCGCAAGGCCGGCACGATCACCGCCGCCTCCTTCCTCGAGGAGTTCGTCGGCGAGACGCCCTGGGCGCACGTCGACATCGCCGGCACCGCTTGGGACGTCGGCCGCGAGTACACCGGCAACGACGCTAGCGGCTTCGGCGTTCGCCTGCTGGTGGAGCTGGCCCGGGGCCTCGCTGCCTAGGCGGCTGCGCATCGCGATTCGATCCGTCAGCCGCCGAGGATCATGCAGGTGGCGGTGCCGTGGGCAAGCAGCTTGCCGCTGCCGGCGGCCTTCAGCGTCGCCTCGGAGGTTGCCTGGCGGCGGCCGCGGTAGAGGACGTTGGCCTCGCACAGGACCCGGCCGGTATCGCGGGTGATCGGCCGCACGAACTTCGCCTCGAGGCCGAGCGAGGTGTAGCCGACCCCCGCGAGCAGGGTCGTGTGGACGGCGCAGCCTAGGGCCGAGTCGAGCAGGGTCGCGGCGTAACCGCCGTGGACGACCCCGATCGGGTTGTAGTGCTCCTCCCCCGGTTCGCCCTCGAAGACGACCCGCCCCTCCTCCAGTTCGACCGGCCGCAGCCGCATCGTCACGGCGATCGGGGGCGGCGGCATCTCCCCCCTGACGACGGCACTCATGTACTCCATCCCGGTCATCGTCGCGCCGGCCGCCGCGGTCGGGATCGGATCCTGCCATACAAGCGTGCGGCTGCGCGACGTCTCCGGGCTCGATGCGGCGAAGGCTTCGGCGACCTCGGCCGCGGTCCCTTCCGGCGCCACCACCACGCCGTCGCCGCTCATCGGCCCCGGCCCCGCGGGGGGGCGACGGCCACGCCTCGCGACGGCCGTGGGCCCGCTGGGTAATGCAGGTCGGCGGTGATCTCGGCCTGGCTTATCGCGATGCGAGGAGCCTTTGAGCGGTGGTTGTGCCTGTGTCTCGGGATCAGCCTCATGCGTTGCCTCCGTTCGGCCGGTGCGGCTGGGTTTCTTCAAGCAACTGAATGCCGCGACAAGCCTACCTCAGTGAGTTGCTTGATGCAACCAAGTGTGCGAAGATCACACCGTGCTCCGTCACGACTATCCCGGCCAGGCCTGCTCGATCGCCAAGTCGCTCGAGGTCGTCGGGGAGCGCTGGTCGCTGCTGATCGTCCGTGACGTGATGAACGGCAACCGCCGCTTCGGCGAGATGCAGCGCTCGCTCGGTGTCGCCCGCAACGTCCTTTCGGCGCGACTGCAGCGCCTGGTCGACGAAGGCATCCTCGAGCGCCGCCCCTACCAGCAGAGCCCGGAGCGCTACGAGTACTTCCTGACCGAGAAGGGCCTCGACCTCTGGCCGGCGCTGATCGCCCTGCTCAACTGGGGCGACCGCTATTCCTCCAGTCCCGACGGACCGCCGAAAGTGATCGTCCACAAGGTCTGCGGTGGCCACGTCAGCGACCGCGGCATCTGCGAGGACTGCGGCAAGGTCCTCCATGCCCGCGACGCGCGCCAGATTCCCGGCCCCGGGCGCGCCGCCGCGCTGGCCGCCGCCGGCACGGCCGAGTCTGCTTAGCCCTTCTCCTTCTTTTCTTTCGTCAGCTTCTTCTGCTCGTCGGCGAGGACGATGTACTCCTCGACCATCAGCTTGTCTTTGGGTCGGTTTGCAGCTCGCTTCATAGCGATCAGGTGGTCGATGGAGGCAACCCGCACCGGAACACCCTCGATGATCTCCACCTCGGCGTCCCGACGCAGCTCCTCGTAGGAACGCACGCCGGCGACATCAGCCAGGACATCGAACGGGCCGAGCTCGCTTTCGAAGGTGAAGTTGCCTCCGTTGGCCAGGGTTTGCGCGTCAAGCTGGAACGGCAGGTCCGAAAGCGCTCCCCTCAACGTCACCCGCAAATCCTGAAGTGCGTTCACGAGCCTCTTCAGGTTTGCCTCGTCTCGGGCGTAGGCGATATCGAGATCGAAGGTGGGGTAGGCGGATCCATGGGCCAGACCGGCCGTGCCGCCGATAACGACGAAGTCGATGCCGTGACGGTCAAGGGCCTCGAGGAGACGATCGAGTTGGAAGGGGGCCTTGGGAGGGTCGAATTCGTTCATTGCCGCTCAAGCCCGCGGCGGCGAAGACTCGCCCCCTTATTGCGCCGAACCACGTCGGCAAACGCGAGGCCCCGCTTCACCCGTTGAGACGGGCTCAGGGCAAGGTTGGCCTGATTGAGAGTTCTGTCGACGCCGAAATCGCGGGGCTCCGAGTCAAGGACCAAGTCCTCGCCCAGCACGAAGAGCAGCCCCCTCAGCGTCTCGACGGAAGGCGATACCCGGTCGCGCTCGATGCGGGAAACCGCCGACTGAGTGGTCCCGGCACGGATCGCCAGTTCTTCCTGGCTCACTTCCCGCCCAAGGCGGGCCTTGCGGAGGACTTCCCCTGGAGTCATTCCGGTGATTATAGCTTTTTTGCACTTATTACTTATACGCAATGACAAATAGAATCGTCCCTGCAGCTCTCGCGCAGGCCGCCTGCGCGCTAGGTTGACTGTCTGGCCAATCGGGTTGAGCAAGCATTGAGGAGGAAGGGCAATGGCGACTGCGGCGGAGCTTCAGGTTCGGGACAAGATCTACATCGGCGGCGAGTGGGTCGAGCCGCGGGGCAGCGAGCCGATCGAGGTGGTCAACTCGACCACCGAGGAGGTGATGGGCACGGTTCCCGCCTGCTCCCCGGAGGACGCCGACCGCGCCGTGGCCGCCGCCCGCGGGGCCTTCGATTCGTGGTCGCGGACGTCGCGCGAGAAGCGGGCCGGCTACCTGACGGCGATCGCCGCCGGGCTCGGCGAGCGCGCCGAGGAGATCGCGGCGACGATCACCCAGGAGCTGGGGATGCCGCTGACGCTGAGCCAGATGATCCAGGTCGGGTTGCCGACGAGCCAGTTCGCGGCGATGCCGAAGCTGATGGAAGAAGTCGCCTGGGAGGAGGAGATAGGCAACTCGCGCGTGTTCCGCGAGCCGGTCGGCGTGCTCGGTGCGATCACCCCCTGGAACTACCCGCTGAACCAGATCGCCGCCAAGGTAGCCCCCGCCCTCGCCGCCGGCTGCACCGTCGTCCTCAAGCCCAGCGAGGTGACTCCGCTCAACGCCTTCCTGCTCGCCGAGGTGATCGACGACGCCGGCGTCCCCGCCGGCGTCTTCAACCTCCTCAGCGGCACCGGGCCGGTGGTCGGCGAGGCGATCGCCGCCCATCCCGGGGTCGACATGGTCTCCTTCACCGGCTCGACCAGGGCCGGCAAGCGGGTCAGCGAGCTGGCCTCGGCGACCGTGAAGCCGGTGGCGATGGAGCTCGGCGGCAAGTCACCGAACGTGATCCTCGACGACGCCGACCTGGCTCAGGCGGTCCCCGACGGCGTCGCCAAGTGCTTCCTCAACTCGGGCCAGACCTGCAGCGCCCTGACCCGGATGCTGGTGCCACGCGAGAAGCTGGCCGAGGCGGAGCAGATCGCCACCGCGAGCGCGGAGGCGTTCACCCCGGGCGACCCGTTCGAGGCCTCGACCCGGCTCGGCCCGCTCGTCTCCGACGTACAGCGCGAGCGCGTCCGCGGTCACATCCGCAGGGGCGAGGTGGAGGGCGCGAAGCTGCTCACCGGCGGCGCCGAGGCACCCGAGGGGCTCGACCGCGGCTACTTCGTCCGCCCCACGGTCTTCTCCGAGGTGGCGCCGGAGATGACCATCGCCCAGGAAGAGATCTTTGGCCCGGTGCTGGCGATCCAGCCCTATGACGGCGAGGACGACGCGCTGCGGATCGCCAACGACAGCGCCTACGGCCTCGCCGGCGGCGTCTGGTCGGGCGACCGCGAGCGGGCGATCGCCTTCGCCCACCGGATCCGCACCGGCCAGATCGAGATCAACGGCGGCGCCTACAACCCGCTGGCCCCGTTCGGTGGCTACGGCCAGTCCGGCCATGGCCGCGAGAACGGGCGCTATGGCCTCGAAGAGCTGCTGCAGGTCAAGTCTCTTCAGCTGTAGCGAGGCCGACGTGGGGAGGGTCCTGCGGGCGGGCCAAACTGGGTCCGTTCTCGGACCCTCCCCACGTCGTCCCCACGCAGCGGAATAGGCTGATCGCGTGAATTTCGAGCTGAGCGACGAGCAGAAACTACTGCGGGATACGGTCCGCGATTTCGCTCGGCAGGAGGTGCGGCCGGTGGCGGGGGAGCTGGACCGGACCAAGTCCTTCCCGTATGAGATCGTCGAGAAGCTGGGCGGGCTGGGGCTGATGGGGATCCCATTCCCGCAGGAGTACGGGGGCGGCGGCGCCGACACGCTCTCCTACGTGCTGGCGGTGGAAGAGCTGGCGCGGATCGACTCCTCGGTCTGCATCACGATGGCCGCGCACACGTCCCTCGGAACGATGCCGATCTACCTCTGGGGCGGCGCCGAGCAGAAGGAGGAGTGGCTGCCACAGCTCTGCAGCGGCCAGCGCCTCGCCTCGTTCGGCCTGACCGAGCCCGAGGCCGGCTCGGACGCCGGCAACGTGCGCACCACGGCGAGGCTCGAGGACGGCGAGTGGGTCGTCAACGGCGCCAAGCAATTCATCACCAACGCTGGCACCGAGATCTCGGGCTGCGTCTCGATCACGGCGGTCACCGGCGAGGCCGGCGGGCGCAAGGAGATCTCCAACCTGATCGTCCCGACCGGGACTCCCGGCTACGAGGTCGGCGAGGCCTACCGCAAGATGGGCTGGAACGCGTCCGACACCCGGCCGCTCTCCTTCGAGGACTGCCGGCTGCCGGAGTCGAGCCTGCTGGGACGACGCGGCGACGGTTTCAAGAACTTCCTCCACATCCTCGACGGCGGCCGGATCGGCGTCGCCGCGATGGGCGTCGGCCTCGCCCAGGGCGCCCTCGACGAGGCGATCGCCTACGCCAAGGAGCGCCAGGCGTTCGGCCAGTCGATCTCCAAGTTCCAGTCGATCCAGGCCAAGATCGCCGACATCTCGGCCCAGATCGAGGCGGCGCGCCTGCTGACCTGGCGGGCGGCGCTGGAGAAGGACGCCGGCCGCTCGTTCACGCTGACCGCCGCCCAGGCGAAGCTGATCACCGGCCGCCTCGCGGTCCGCGCGACCGAGGAGGCGGTGCAGATCCACGGCGGCTACGGCTACATCGAGGAGTACCCCGTCTGCCGCTTCTACCGCGACGCCAAGATCCTCACCATCGGCGAGGGGACCGACGAGGTCCAGCAGATGGTGATCGCCCGGCAGCTGGGGTGCTGACGAACTTCGAAGGCGTTCGGGGGGAAGGATGGTGACCCCCTCCCCGTGAATTCAGTCGCGCACGCTTCGCGTGCGGCTCCGCAACATGCTGCCCGCCTATGGCGGGCAGGAATCAGATTGCATATCGCCGCTTCGCGACATTCCCGGGGAGGGGGTCACCATCCTTCTCACAAGCGTCTCGCGTAACCCCCCACCTTGAAGCTTCCTGAGAGCTCCATCCCTCATTTCAATCTGCAGCTGATGCTGATGGAGAGCCGGGTGCCCCTCCTCCGGAGGCTCAAGCGGAGGCGACTCGAATGCAGCAGGCGATCTGCTGCGCAACGGCCTCCGGAGGAGGGGCACCCGGCTCTCCCTCTACGCCGACCTCAGAGTGAAGTGCACCCGCGTTCCGGGCCTCCCGTCTTCGAGCCAGATCTTGCCGCCGTGGGCCTCGACGATCGCGCGGGAGATCGCCAGGCCGAGGCCGGCGCCCTCCTCGCCGCGGGCGGCGTCGCCGCGGTAGAAGGCCTCGAAGACCCGCTCGCCGTCGCCGGCCGGAACCCCCTCCCCCTCGTCGGCGACCTCGACCTCGACGCCGCCGCCGGCCGATCGCGCTCGCACGGTGACGCTGCCGTCGGCCGGCGTATGGCGGATCGCGTTCTGGATCAGGTTGAAGAGAACCCGCTGGACCTTCTCCGGGTTGGCCTCGGCGACGACGTCCCCCGGGGGGAGCTCGGCGGCGATCCTGACGCCGCGCTCCTCGGCCGGCGCCCGCATCGCCGCGACGGTGTCGCCGATCAGGTCGCGCAGCTCGACCTGGCGCATCGTCCAGGAGATGTCGCCCGCCTCGATCCGCGAGAGCTCGAAGAGGTCGTCGATCAAGTCGCTGAGCACGGCGACGTGGGTGCGGATCTCGGCCAGATAGCGGTCGCGGGTCTCTCCCGTAGCCACCCCGTCGTCGATCGACTCGACCAGCAGCCGCAGCGAAGCCAGCGGCGTGCGCAGGTCGTGCGAGGCGGCGGCGACGAGCTGGCGGCGCGCCTCCTCGATCTGGCGGCGGGACCGCTCCTCCATCGCCAGGCGGACGGCGAGCGCGGCCGCCAGCGCGGCGCCGCCGGTGGCGAGCAGGACGAGCAGGATCTGGGCGGCGCCCATCCGGTTCGGCACCGCGACCGCGGCGGCGCCGGCGAGGAAGGCGGCGAGAGCGATGACGACGGCGCGCTTCATCACACCACCTCGCGCTTCGCTCGCTCGCACTTGTGACCTCCGGCGATCTTGCTCACTCGCGCGCTCATGGCCGCAGCCTGTAGCCGACGCCCCAGACCGTCTCGATGAAGCGGGGCTCCGCCGGGTCGTCGCCGAGCTTGGCGCGGAGGCGGCGGACGTGGACGGTGACGGTGCTGGTGTCGGTGAAGAACGGGTAGTCCCAGACTGCTTCCATCAGCTGGTCGCGGGAGTAGACCCTGCCTGGATGCGCGGCCAGGTAGGCGAGGAGGTCGAACTCGCGCTGGGTCAGCGACAGCTCCTCGCCGTCGAGGAACACCCTCCGCGTCGCCGGCTCGATCCGCAGCGGGCCGTGCTCGATCGCCGGCGCTTCCTCGTCCTCGTCGCCGGCAGGCGAGACGCGGCGCAGCACCGCGTCGACCCGGGCCACCAGCTCAGCCGGGGAGAACGGCTTGACGACGTAGTCGTCGGCGCCGTGGCGAAGGCCGACGAGGCGGTCGGACTCCTCGCCGCGGGCGGTGAGCAGGATCACGGCGATCCGCGGCCCTGGCCGCTCGTGCAGCTGTCGCATCACCTCGAGCCCGTCGATCCCGGGCAGCATCACGTCGAGCACGACCAGGTCGGGCCGGTGCATCCCGGCGAGCCGCAGCGCCTCGGGGCCGTCGGCGGCGCGGTAGATCTCGTAGCCGGCGCGCTCCATGTAGCGACCGACGACCTCGACGATCGTCGGCTCGTCGTCGACGACCAGAACGGTGCCCGGGGAGGAGTCCACCATCGCCGCGATTGTCGCTGAATCAGGCGCCGCCTCCTCCGCTCCCACGAGGGGGCGCTCATCGCACCCGGAGATCTCGCGCCCTCGCTCCCGCGTCCGGGGGCGGCTAGCCGAACGTAAAGGCATAGCCGATCACCCCCGCTTCTGGTTCCAGCGTGAGGACGTGGTGGCCGACCCGCGGCAGGTCGACGAGGTTGTAGAGGCGCTGGCCGCTCACGGTCAGAGCGCCGCCGCGGACGTCGGAGCCGGCGTCGACGTTGGCGATCGGCCGGCCGTCCAGCAGCACCCGCACCCGGCGGCTGTGGCCGGGCGAGCCAAGGACGAGATAGACCCGCCTGGCTCCGAAGTTGAGGTCGAGCGAGGACCCGCCCGCGGCCGTCGCCGACTCGAGCGAGATCCGCCAGCGCCCGCCGTAGGCGAATTCGTTGGCGGGGGGCGACGCCGGAGCGCCGAAATCGTGCAAGCCGGGCGAGAGCGTCGGGTTGGTGAAGCGTTCGGCGCGGGCGGCGCCGAGATAGGTCTCTGGAGTGGTGACGGTCGCCGACGGGGCGACCGCGTGGACTCGGGTCCCCGCGCGCGGGACCTTCCTGCCCGCTTCGGCCAGGAGTTCGCGGATCACCCGTTCTTTCTCGCCGTATTCGCCCTCGCCGAAATGCACGTAGCGGACCCGGCCCCGGGCGTCGATGAAGTACTCGGCCGGCCAGTACTGGTTGCCGTACGCGTTCCAGGTCGCCTGTTCGTTGTCCTGGACCACCGGATAGCGGATCCCGTTTTCGCGAATCGCTGCTTCGACGTTGCTCGCCTCGCGCTCGAACGGGAACTCGGGCGTGTGGACGCCGACGATTGTCAGCCCGTCCCTGCGGTAGCGCTCGTCCCATGCCTTCAAGTAGGGCAACGTGCGGATGCAGTTGATGCAGCTGTAGGTCCAGAAGTCGACCAGGACCACCCGGCCTCGCAGGCTGCGGAGGCTCAGCGGACGATCGCCCGGGGTGTTGAACCACTGCTCGGTGCCGACGAATTCGGGTGCCTCGCCGAGCACCGGCAGGCTCGACTGGCCGCCGCGGGCCGCGGGCCGCGGCGTGCTTGCCGCCCTGGCGCCGACCCCGTGGGCCGACGCGCCGCGAATGCCCCTCAGGGCCGACTGTGCGGCGGCGGTGTCCTCGAGGCCTTCGGTCGGGTTGACGAGGAAGCTGGGCAGGTCGCTGGCGATCGTGTTTTGGAAGCGGATGTCGTAGTTGCGCAGCATCGCCAGGGCGACGACGACCATCACCGCGCCCATCGCGATCTGCAACCCGGCGCCGCGGCGGGAGAGGGGAGCGACGACCTTGCGACCGCCGAGCATCAGGAAGTAGAGGACCAGGGCGGAGCCGATCCCGTAGCTGAGCGCGACCGCGAGCCGGCCGGCGTTGAAGGACTGGGAGGCGGAGACGGTGATCACCCCGGCCAGGATCGGCCCGGCGCAGGGCGCGTAGACGAGACCGAGGCTGGCGCCGACCGCGGTCCCCGACCAGAAGCCGTCGCCGCTCGAGCGGGCGACGCCGGCACGGCTCGCGAACCGGCTCATCCAGGCCTCGAGCCGGGCGGCGAGCGGCGGGATCATCAGGGTGACGCCGACCCCCAGCAGGACGGCGATCGCCAGCTTGCGCAGGAGGTCGTTGGGCAGCCCGAGGGCGGAGATCACGTAGACCAGCGCCACCGTGGCGAAGGTGAAGGAGACGGCCAGCCCGGTGACTATCCCGAGCGGCCGGCGGCGGCCGCCCGTTGCGCCAGCCGAAAGCGCGATCGGCAGCACCGGCAGCACGCACGGCGAGAGGGCGGTGGCCGCACCGGCGACGAACCCGAAGAGGATCAGCAGTGCCATCTCTTCAACTCTCCCAACTCGGGATTACGAGAAGATGACGGCTCTGGGGAGGGATGGCGACCTCCTCCGGCGGAATTCAGTTGCACGCCCTTCGGGCTTAGTTCCGATGGCTGAGCGCGGCTAACGCCGCGCAAACACCAGATTGCATATCGCCGCTTCGCGACATTCCGCCGGAGGAGGTCGCCATCCCTCCCACCAGCGTCCCGGACAGCCCAGCTGCCACTCGAAGCACCTGGTTCTCGAGCTGGTGTTGTTCGAAAGCTGCCATTCCACGGTCGCTGCCCGCCGATCCGTGTCGGGCGGGGAGCCGGTCACCCTCTGGGAGAATGTGGCCGGCAGGCCCGCGATATGCAATCTGTCATCTGCGCGCCATAGGCGCGCAGCATCAATCCGGAGCTGCGCGCGGAGCGCGCGCGACTGAATTCGCTGTGTAAGTTCGCGGTGCCCGTCCGGGGCTCCCTTTCAGCCAGGCGGTTCCGCGGTGATGTCGCCCTCCGGGCGGCCCGCGACCTCGGCGGCTCGGCCCACGCCCTCCCCGACGCCGAAATGGGAGCAGATCGTCAGCTCGTGCTCGCGGCGCAGCGGCCGCGCCGGGTCGACCACCGGCGCGGTGCGGAGCGCCTCGCCCTCCTGCCCGACCCAGACGCCGAAGGCGGCGCCGGCGCAATCCCGCAGCGGCATGGCGACCAGCCTGGTGTTGCGCCGCCGGCCGAGCCGCGCGATCAGCCAGGCGGGCTCGCCCGTGCCGCGGTCGACGAAGAAGCCGTGGACCTCGCCGATGGCGCCGCCGTCGATCTCCCTGACCTCGGCGCCGACCCAAGACATCGCCTCGGCCAGCGAGGGCATCGCCGCCGCCTCAGTCATCGGCCTGCCTCTCCAGCAGCTCGCCGGCGGCGCTGGCCGGGTCCAGCTCCCGCCGCACCACCCGTTCCAGCAGCTCCGCCGTGGCCGGGTCGTCGGCGACGGTCGCCTCCAGGCGGCGCCGCATCCGCGAGGTGGCGATGCCGAGCACCTCGCTGCGCAGGTTGCGGGCGCGGCGCTCGGCCAGCGTCCCCGCCTCCTCGATGAAGGCGCGGTGCTCGTCGATCTTCGCCGCCAGCTCCCCCACGCCCTCGCCGCGGCCAGCCTCGGTGCGCAGGATCGGCACCTTCCAGGCCTCCGGAGTGTGGGAGAGCGCCAACACGCTGCGGACCTCGCGCACCATCGTGTCCGTCATCGGGTGGTCGGCCTTGTTGACGACGATCACGTCGGGGATCTCCATCACGCCCGCCTTCAGCGCCTGGATCGAGTCCCCGGAGCCGGGCATCAGCGCCAGTACGATCGTGTCGGCGTGGTCGACGATGTCGATCTCGGCCTGGCCGACCCCGACCGTCTCGATCAGGACGTCGTCCTTGCCGGCCGCGTCCATCACCAGGGCGACCTGCAACGCCGCCTCGGAGAGACCGCCGAGCGCTCCCCGCGAGGCCATCGAGCGGATGAAGACACCGGGGTCGAGGAAGTGGTCGGAGAGGCGGATGCGGTCACCCAGCAGCGCCCCCCGGGTGAAGGGGCTGGAGGGGTCGATCGAGAGCACCGCGACCTCGCGCTCGGCCTTTCGCAGCTCGGCGGTCAGGGCTCCGATCAGGGTGCTCTTGCCGACCCCGGGCGGTCCGGTGAAGCCGACGATGCGGGCCCTGCCGGTGCGGGGGTAGACCTCGCGCACCAGCTCCCAGCCGGCGGGGTCGTCGGACTCGATCAGCGTTATCGCCCGCGCCAGCGCCCGCTTGTCGCCGGCGACGAGGCGCTCGGCGAGGGAAGCGGATTTGGCGGCGTCGGGCACGGCCGCGCCAGTCTAAAGTCCCCGCCGCCGTGATCCGCTTCCTGGCCCGCAACCGGATGCTGAACCTCCGCTACGGGCGGCTGCTGTGGCGCTACCTGCGGCGGCGGTTGCTGACCCGTGCCGGCTGGCGCTGGCGCACCGACGGCTTCGTCTTCTTCGGGCGGCGGCTGGAAATCCAGATCGCCCGCGGCGCCGAGGTCCGCTTCGGCCGCTTCGTCTGGATCGGCGACGGCTCGAAGATCCGCTGCCACGAGGGCGAGGTCGAGATCGGCGAGAAGACCGTGATGGGCCAGGAATGCACGATCTCCGCCTACCGCCGGGTGCGGATCGGGGAGCAGTGCGTGATCGCCGACCGGGCGATGTTCATCGACTTCGACCACGGCGTCGTCGAAGTCGACCGCCCGATCCGCCAGCAGGGCATCTACATGCGCGACGTCGAGGTCGGCTCCAACGTCTGGATCGGCTACGGCGCCTGCGTCCTGCGCGGCGTCCGCGTCGGCGACAACGCGATCGTCGGCACCAACTCGGTCGTGACCAAGGACGTCCCCACCAACGCCGTCGTGGCCGGTATCCCGGCCCGGATCATCCGCATGCGAGACACGCCCACGGAGCTGCGCTGGCCCGACCCGGTCGAACCCGACCCGGCAGCGGACACCACCCTCGATCCGCCCTCCTAGTCGATCCCCGGACACTTACCGTTCCTATGGGCCCGGTAAATGTCCGGGCTTTGCTGCTGGGCTCTATGCGGGGCCCAGCTGGGCCCCGACCAGGTCGGCGTAGACCGCGGCGGTCTGCTCGGCGACGTCGCCCCAGTCGAAGCGGCGCACGTGCTCGTAGGCTTCGGCGACGAGGCGGCGGCCGAGCTCGTCGTCGGAGAGGACGCGGATCGCCACCTCGGCGAGGGCGTCGGGGTCATGGGCGCGGAAGCGCAGGCCGGCCTCCTCGTGGGGGACGACCTCGCGCAGGCCGCCGGTGTCGGCGACGATGCAGGGGCAGCCCGAGGCCATCGCCTCCAGCGCCACCAGCCCGAACGGCTCGTAGATCGAGGGGACCACGGTGAGGTCGGCGATCCGGTAGAGCGAGTGCAGGACGTCGTCGCCGATCCAGCCGAGGAATGTGCCGTGGTCCATCAGCCCCAGCTCCTCGGCCTGACGGTGCAGCTCGGCCTCGTGGGTGCCGGAGCCGGCGACGAGGAAGCGGGTGCCGGGGGCCTCTTCCAGCACCCGCGGCATCGCCTCCAGCGCCAGCTGGAAGCCCTTCTCGTAGACCAGCCGGCCGATCAGCAGCACCAGCTTCTGTTCCGGGGCGGCGAACTCGGCCCGCAGCCGCTCCAGCTCCGCCGGGTCCTGCGCCTGCAGGTCATCGGGATCGATCCCGTTCGGGATCACGTTGACCCGCCTCTCCTCGACGCCGAAGATGTCGACGATCTGCTCGCGCATGTAGTGGGAGCAGGCGATCACCCGCTGTGAGCGGTTGGTGATCCAGCGCTCGACCCCGTGGATGTAGGTCTGCGGGTGCTTGTCGACCCAGCCCTGGTGGCGGCCGTACTCGGTGGCGTGGATCGTCGTCACCAGCGGCGCCGCGAAGCGCTTGGCGAGGTGGTCGCAGGCGTTGGCGACGAGCCAGTCGTGACCGTGGACGAGGTCGAAGCTGTAGCGGTCGCCCAGGTCGACCCCGGCGGCGAGCATGTCGGAGTTCATCCGCTCGACCCAGGCGACGAACTCGCCGAGGTCGGTCGGGCGCTTTGGCTCGCGGATGCGGTGGATCGCGACGCCGCCGCTCTGCTCCTCCGCCGGCGACTCCTCGCCGCCGCGGGTGAGGACGTGGACCTCGACATCGCGCTCGACCAGGGCCTCGGAGAGCTTGCGGACGTGGCGGGCGAGGCCGCCCTCGATCAGTGGCGGGTACTCCCAGGAGAGGATCAGAGTTCTGACCATGATTAGCGTGGATCTGGGGGGGTCGATGACCAAGCGGGACGGTCGCGACACGGTTCCCGCGTAGCGGAGCTACGCGGGATGCCGGGGCGGGGCCGTATCCGCGCGGCGTCATTCGGCCCCATCCGGGCCGCGCTAATCATGGGAAGGACTCCTTGGACACGGGTCATCGTCACGGGCGCTAGGGCTCGAGTAGCGGAGCGAGGCTCAGGTCCGGGGCGAGGGAGCGCATACGCGGATCGGTGGCGGAGCCGGAGTCTATGGCCTCCAACATCGCCCCGGCGTGGTCGGTCGCCCGCTGGAAGGCGTAGTCACCGGCCTGGCCGCGCTGGTCGAGGAAGGCCCAGTCGCTCGCCTGCGCCGCCAGCAGCTCGCGGGCGGCACGCAGCGCGGCGTCGCCGCGCAACCCTTCCGAGAGCGCTCGCAGCAGCCTCAGCTCCAGTCGCCGCGCTCCCCAGGCGAGGTCGGCGACGGCGGGCGAGTCCCAGGTGCGGAGGTCCTTCTCCTCCCCCCAGCTGGACGCCGCCAGAGCGCGCTCGACTGGCTCGTGCTCGGCCAGCGCCCGGGGCACGGTGACCGTGCGCACGCCCGCGGCCTCGGCGCCCTCCAGCACCGCCCGCAGCCAGATCGAGCCCTCCGACCACCAGTGGCCGAGCAGCTCGGTGTCGATCGCGAAGACGAGCAGGCCGCGACGGCCGCGCACGGCCGCGAACTCGCGCAGGCGCGCCGCGACGGCCGCGAGGAACTCGGCAGCCTGGCGACGGGCCGCGGCCTCGGCGGCGGCCGGGTCGTAAGCGCCCCCTCCCACCTTCCACAGCCGCACCCCGCGCAGCGACTTGCCGGCGAACTGAGCGTGGGCGGGGTCGGACGGGTAGCCGTCCAGCGACCAGAGCCAGCCGACCGCCTCCCAGTCGATCGGCAGCGCCACCGGGCCAGCCTCCGTCCGCACCGGCGCCAGCGCCTCCAGCGGTGCCTCGTGCGCGCTCTGGTCGGTGCAGAACCAGCGGATACCGTGTTCCGCCAGCCGCCACTCGAGGCCTGGAGCGTAGGCGCACTCGGGCAGCCAGAGGCCGCCGTCCCAGCCGAAGCGGCGCCGGTGCGAGCGGATCCCGGTGTCGAGCTGCAGCCGCAGCCCCTCCCGCGTCGCCAGCAGCGGCAGCACCGCGTGGGTGGCGGCGGACGCCGCCAGCGCCACCCGGCCCTCCTCTGCCGCCCGCTGGAACGGCAGCAGCGGGTCGCCGCCAGCCTCGTCGAGCAGCTCCAGCGCCCGCCGGTAGCGGGCCAGCTCCGCCTCGCAAGCCGCCCGGCACTCCGCCGGCACGTCCCGCAGGTCGGCCTCGGCGGCGCCGATCCGCCACTCGACCAGGAACTCCCGCAACCGCTCCCGGACCCCGGCGTCCTCGAGCTGGTCCGCGAGCACCGGGGTGACGGTCATCGTCAGGTCCCGCGCAACGCCCAATACCGGCAGATACGACCGGACCACCGCGTCGAACAGCCACTCCTCGCCGAACGGATAGGTCCCGAAGCCCTCCACGTAGGGCATGTGGGAGTGGAGGACGATCGCGAGGTCGCCGGCGAAGGGCTCAGACATGACAGACGGCGAGGAAGTCCAGAGCCGCGTCGAGGTTCCCTTTCCTGAGTGCGAAGTCGGAGGCCGCGATCGCCGGGGTGAACCAACCGTAGAAGCGCTTGGTCAGGCCGAGGCGCCTGTGGGCCTCGTCCCAGCCGAGCTTGATCGCCAGCTCGTGGGCGCGCAGCTTGCGGGCGTGGAAGACGCCGAGTAACTCGACCCGGGCGAAGTGCTCCTCGCAGAGCCGGCGGAACTCCTCGGCCCGGTACTCGTGCAGGTGCCAGGGGTTGCCGGACTTCTCCGCCCTGGGCGGCGCCAGCGTCAGCAGGTTGGGAGTCGAGACGAAGGCGACGCCCCCGGGCGCCAGCATCGACTTGAAGTGCTCGAGGATCGCCCCGGCGTCCCGCACGTGCTCGATCGTCTGCAGGAAGACGACGGCGTCGCAGGGCTCGGCGAAGCTCTCGACCAGGTCGCGCTCGAAGCGCAGGTTGGCCCGCGCGTAGCGCAGCCGCGCGTGCTCGTGGGCCTCCGGGTTGGCGTCGACCCCGACCACAGAGGCGGCCGAGGCCGCCAGCACGTCGGAGCCGTACCCCTCGCCGCAGGCCATGTCGAGGACCCGCAGGCCGCCAGTCCGCGCCGCGATCCACTCGTAGACGACGAGGTGGCGCCGGTACCAGTAGTTCTCCTCCGGCACGTCGGGCAGCGTCCGCTCCCCGGTCAGCGGCAGCGGCGGCACCCCGGCGGGCTGGTTCTCCTGTACGTACTCACGCGGCATACGCGGGGACCGTATTGTTCCCCGCCCGGTGTCGTCCTTCCCACCCCCTTTCCCAAGCGTTCATCAGGAAACTCAGCGTGTGCGACTGGCGAGCGCCGGACCAAGCGGTGCCAGGACGCAGGGAGGTCGAAGAGCAGCGCTATTTGACCGACCGAGGACATCGCACCGCGCAGCGTCCGCCGCCGTCAGACGTGCGCGGGGAGTTTCCTGATGGACGCGGCACACATCAAAGACGTCAACACGCGCTACCACGACGCGGCGGCCGACGAATACGACGCCAAGTGGGGCATCGACTTCGGCGCCACCGGCCAGGAGCAGGTGCGGCTGAAGCTGGTCAAGGTCCTCGGCGGGCTCGGCGGGCGCTGCTTCGGGGACGCCCTGGAGATCGGCTCCGGCACCGGCTACTTCTCGCTCAACCTGGTCCAACTCGGGGTGGTCGAGCGGCTGACGGCGACCGACATCTCGCCCGGGATGCTGAAGCGGCTCGGCGCCACGGCCGAGTCCCTGGGCCTGTCCGGAGTCGGCACCGTCGCCACCGAGGCCGAGCAGCTCCCCTTCGAGGACGAGAGCTTCGACCTCGTCTTCGGCCACGCCGTCCTGCACCACATCCCCGACCTCGATCGCGCCTTCGCCGAGTTCCGCCGCGTGCTGCGGCCCGGGGGGGCGATCGCCTTCGCCGGCGAGCCCTCGCGCTACGGCGACCGCCTGGCGGCGCTGCCGAAGCGGGCCGGAATTCTGGTCGCGCCGGCCTGGCGGCGCCTGACCGGGGCGCGGCGACGCGCCGTCCCTGAGGCCGAGCAGTCGGGCAGCCACGCGCTGGAGAGCGAGGTCGACGTCCACGCCTTCGCCCCCGCTGACCTGCGCCGGCTGCTGCGCGACGCGGGCTTCGAGGACCGTCGCGTCGGCGGCGAGGAGCTGCTCTCCAACGCCTGGGGCTGGGGGCTGCGCACGGTCGAGTCGAGCGCCGAGCCCGACTCGGTCCCCCACCGCTGGCGCCGCTTCGCCTTCCGCAGCTACCTCGCCCTGCAGAAGGTCGACACACGCCTGCTCGAGCCCCACTTGCCGGCGGAGCTCTTCTACAACCTGCTCGTCTCCGCCCGCAAGCCCGCCTAGATCCGGGTTGAGGTCGTAGTTCTTACCGCATACCGGTAGTAACTACGACCTCAGCCCTCCGGGGCGCGGGCGCGGAACAGCTTCACGCGCGAATCGATGCCCTTGAGCCGACGCTCGCCCGCGTAGGAGTAGGAGAAGCGCTCGCCGGCTGCCTCGCGGGTCGCGGCGTCGACGAGCACGCTCCCCGGCCGTGCGACCCCGGTGATCCGGCTCGCAAGGTTGACCGAGCGACCGTAGTAGTCACCCGACTGGGGCAGGGTCGGCCCGGAGGCGAGGCCGGCGCGCAGCCAGGGGAACTCCTCGCCTTCGGCCTCGGCGGCCGCGATCAGCGCCAGCGACGCCGAGACCAGCGGCTCGGCTTCGGTCGAGACCAGCATCGCCGCGTCGCCGATCGTCTTCACCAGCCGCACCGGAGGCTCGGCGACGGCGGTCGCCATCTCCTCCAGGCGCCCCGCGACCATCCCCAGCTCCTCGGGTGCTATCTCCTCGCCGAGGCGAGTGAACTCGACCAGGTCGGCGAAGCAGATCGTCAGCTCGACAGCGCCGCCGATCTCCCCGGAGGCAAGGTCGGCGGCCCCGATCACGTCGCGGCGGACCTGCTCCAGAAGGTTCGCCTGGAAGGCGTAGACGAGCGTTGGGCTGACCAGTGGCAGCAGGTGCTCGGCGGCGGCGGCAAAGCGATTGGCGACGTCGCGCTCGGTGTCGCCGGGCTGGGTCAGGGTGCGGATCGTCAGCTCCCGGTTGGCTTCGGCGATCCGCCCCGTGCCCATTCCGATCGTCCGCGCGACCTGGAGCATCCCGTCCTCGGGCAGGCCCGCGTCGTGCAGCGCCTTCGTCCGGCGAGCGGCTTCGAGGTCCGCCTCGGTCCGATCCGGCTCGTCGGGGTCCGAGTAGGAGATGCCGAGGGCGGCGCTGAAGCGCTGCAGCAGGTTGAGATCGAGGCCGGAGATCTCGGCGATCTCGCGCGGCGTATAGCGACGGCCGTCCCCCGCCAGCGCCCGCTCGACCGGAAGCAGCGTCAGCCGCCCCGCGGCGACGGCTTCGCGCAGCTCCTCCAGGGTCACGCCTCCGGCGGCGAGCTGCTGGAGCAGCGCCTGCCGCGCCTGCCGCGCCTCCCCCTCGAGGTCGTCGAGCAGCCCCTCTGCCTCGAAATCGATCTCAGGGGCGCCGGCCATCGCGGCATTCTCTCCTCGTGGGCGATTTTGTGTCGCTATCCGGCATAAAGTCGCCCAGTCCGCCTAATCGGCGTAGGCGACGGCGCCACCGCGGCGCGGGTCGCCGCCGCCGCTGAGGGCACCCGTCTGAGGGTCGCGCGCGACGGCCTGCACGCCGCCGAAGAAGAGGTTGATCTCCGGGCGGCGGGCGACGACTACGCCGCGGGCCTCGAGCCGCGCCAGCGCCTCCTCGTCGATCCCCGGCTCGGCCTGCAGGACGCCGCCCTCGAAGTGCAGTCGCGGCGCCTCCACCGCCGCCGCGACGGGCATCCGCTGCTCGACCGCGCGCACCACCGTCTGCAGGATCGCCGAGCGGATCCGGTTGGAGCCGGCGCTGCCGACCCCGAGCTCGATCTCCCCGTCGCGCAGGACCACGGTCGGCGCCATCATCGACGGCACCCGCCGGCCCGGCGCGATCCGATGGAACCCGAGCGGGTTGAGGTCCTCCTCGCCGAGCATGTTGTTGAGGATCACGCCGGTCCCCGGCACCAGGACTCCGGAGCCCGAGCCGTTGGAGCAGGTGACGCTGGCGCACATGCCGTCGCCGTCGAGCACCGAGATGTGGGTGGTCGAGCCGAGCAGGTCGGCGGCGGCGAGGTCGAGGCCGCCCGGGTCGAGGAAGCTCGTCTCCATCCCCTCCTCGTAGAGCACCTCGGCGAACTCGGCGCCGCGCCGGCGGTTGGCGGCGTCCATCGCCGCGACGAGCTGCTCGGGGCCGCTTCGCTCGCCGAGGCGCTCCAGCAGGCCGAGGCAGAAGGCGATCAGGATCCCGCCCGAGGAGGGAGGCGGGTTGGTCAGCACCTCGGCGCCGCGGAACGGCGTGCTGATCGGGCGCCGCTCGATCGCCTCGTAGGAGGCGAGGTCGCCCGGGCCGAGGGTGCCGCCGCGCTCGACCACGAAGTCGCTGAGGGCGGCCGCCACCTCGCCGCGGCAGAACGGCTCCGCCCCATCGGCGCCGAAGCGTTCCAGCGCCTCGGCCAGCTCGGGGAAGCGGAACAGGTCGCCCTCTCCCAGCGGCCTCCCGGCCGGCGCGTACAGCTCCCGAGTCTCCGGCAGCCGCTCGTGGATCGGCCAGAGGATGTCGAGGATGTAGGCCTGCTCGGCGTTGACCGGCGCCCCCTCCCGGGCCAACCGGACGCCGGGGCCGACCAGGCCGGCGAGCGGGACCGAACCGAAGCGCTCCAGCGCCCGCACCAAGCCGGCGGCGGTGCCCGGGGCCCCGCAGGAGGCGGGGCCGACGTAGAACGTCTGCACGGTCTCGGCGTCGAAGTGGACCGGCACCGGCGCCAGCTCGGCTCGGCGCTCGATCCCGTCCAGGCCGGGGGCGGCGACAAAGAAATCGACCAGGGTGGTCGCCGAGCCCCCGGCGGAGGGAGCGTCGCAATCTGACTCTTCGCGACCGGAGCCGGGGCGAGCGCCAGTGGTATGGACCATCATGTAGCCGCCGGCCCCGAAGCCGGTCAGGGGGCTCTCGACGGCGAAGGAGGCGAGAACCGCACAGACCGCGGCGTCGACCGCGTTGCCGCCTTCGCGCAGGACGCCGGCGCCGGCCTCGGCGGTGAGCGGATGGCCGGCCGCGACGACCCCGTTCATGGGGCGCCCCCGCTTAGCCGGGGAGGAACTCTGGGACGTCGATGCCGAGCTCGGCGCCCTGCTCGGAGGAACGGCGGCGACCGGCGTCCCTGGTGCGGCGGATCGTCGGCTCGGCGGCGCGGCGCGGGACGCTCGGCCGGCCGTCGAAGCGGGTCGCGACGACAGTAACCCAGACCTGGTCGGAGAGCTCCTCGTCGACGTTGGCGCCGAAGATGATGTTGGCGTCGGGATGGGCGGCTTCGCCGACCACCTTCGCCGCCTCGCTGACCTCGACCAGCGAGAGGTCGGCGCCGCCGGTGATCGAGAGCAGGATCGAGCGGGCGCCCTCCATCGAGGTCTCCAGCAGGGGCGAGGAGATCGCTTTTTCGGCGGCGAGGATCGCGCGGCCTTCGCCGTGCGCCATGCCGATCCCGAGCAGGGCCCGGCCGGCCTCGGACATGATCGTCCGCACGTCGGCGAAGTCGAGGTTGATCAGGGCCGGCAGCGTGACCAGGTCGGAGATGCCCTGCACGCCCTGGCGCAGGACATCGTCGGCCACCTGGAAGGCCTCGACCATCGAGGTCTGCTGGTCGAGCACCTCGAGCAGGCGGTCGTTGGGGACGACGATCAGGGTGTCGACCTCGGCCGCCAGCTCCTCGATGCCCTTGCCGGCCTGGCTGCTGCGGCGGCTGCCCTCGAAGCTGAACGGCTTGGTGACGATGCCCACCGTCAGCGCCCCGACCTCGCGGGCGAGACGGGCGACCACCGGGGCGGCGCCGCTGCCGGTGCCGCCCCCGGCCCCGGCGGCGACGAAGACCATGTCGGAGCCCTTCAGCAGGCGCTTGATCTTGTCCTGCTCCTCGAAGGCGGAGCGGTGGCCGACCTCCGGGTCGGCTCCGGCCCCCAGGCCGCGCGTCTGCTCGTCGCCGATGTGGACGGTGACGTCGGCGACGCAGAGCTGCAGCGACTGCAGGTCGGTGTTGACGGCCATGAACTCGACCCCTGGGATGCGGGCGTCGACCATGCGATTGACCGCGTTGACGCCGCCACCGCCGACGCCGACCACCCGGATCACCGGCTGGTGCGGCTCGCCGCTGCCGGGTGGCTCGTAGGCCGGCTCCTCGCGGCCGTAGCGCGGATTGCGGACCGAAGGCTCTTCGCGCCGCGGCTTCGGTTCCTCGGAGAAGACTCGCTTGAGGCGATCTGGGGGCGACTCGGCGGGGGCCTCTTCGGCCATCGGGGGCTTGGGAGTGGGCCCTTCGGCCACCGGTTCCTCTACGAGAGGCGCCTCATGCTCGAGCTTCTGCGCCTCCACCGGGTCCTCGCGGCCGTAGCGCGGGGCCTCGGGTGGCTCCGCGGGCGCGTCGTCTGAGCTGGAGCGGAAGAGATCGGCGAGGGGACCCTCGCGCATGCTCGCCCGCTTACGGCGACTCATTGGCCAGAACCTCCTTCGCCAGCTCCCGATAGTAGCCCGCGGCGCTGCTGCCGGAATCGTACTTGAGCACAGAGGACCCTTTCACAGGCGCCTCGGCGAATTTGATCGCCTTTTTGATGCGGGAGCGGAAAACGAGGTCGCCGAAATTCTCCTCGAGGATCTCCACCGCCTCCTTGGCGTGGACGGTCCGCGAGTCGAGCATCGTCGGCAGGATGCCCTCGATCTTGACGTCGGGGTTGAGGTTCTCCTGGATCATCCTCAGCGTGTTCTGGAGCTGGACCAGCCCGCGCATCGACAGATACTCGCACTGGACGGGGACGATCACCTTGTCGGCAGCCGTCAGCGCGTTGATCGTCAGCAACCCAAGGCTCGGCGGGGTGTCGATGCAGACGAAGTCGTAGTCGCCGGAGACCTCCTTCAGCGCCTTTTCCAGCGCGCGCTCGCGCCCGATCTTGGTGCTCATCGCGATCTCGGCCCCGGCCAGGTCGATCGAGGCGACGGCGATGTCGATCTCGCGCTTGACGATGATCTCGCTGATCGGCATGTCGTTGACGAGCACGTCGTAGAGGCTCTTCTCGACCTTGTCCGGGTCGATCCCCTGGCTCATCGTCAGGTTGCCCTGGGGGTCGAGGTCGACGCAGAGCACGCGGTAGCCGGACTCGGCGAAGGCGACGGCCAGGTTCAGGGTCGTGGTGGTCTTGGCCACCCCGCCCTTCTGGTTCGCGAACACGATCACCTCCGCCTGCTTCGCCGGCGCCTCCGGTTCCTTCCCGTCCCGCGCCGCATCCATCCGGTTCGGGGCGATCAGGTCGCGCGGCATCATCCTCGCCGGCTCCTCCGGCTCAATCTCAGCTTTCTCGACGGCTGCAGGAGCAGCCGTCTCGACAGACCGCTCTTCCGCGGGTGGTGTGGAGGGGCGCTCGTCGCCCGCAGCTTGCGAGGACGAGGAGTGCTCCTCCGCGGCAGGGCCCGCGGGCGAGCGCTCGGGCACGGCCTCCTCCATGCGCTGCAGCTCCTCGACGATCGGGTGCTGCTCGTCTATCTGGATAGGGGCGGGTTTGGGCTTGCGGCTTAGAAATCCCATTGCGCGGATATTCGTATGGGCGCCCGCTTTTCCTGCCGGCTCCCGAAATTGCTAGGAATTGCCCGATCCCCGAGCTCCTCGACAAGCGACTGGTCATCGTCACCGGCAAGGGTGGCGTCGGCAAGACGACGGTCGCGGTGGCGCTCGGGCAGCGCGCCGCCGCCGAAGGCAAGCGGACGATCGTCTGCGAGGTCGCCTCGCAGGAGAACGCCTCGCGCATCTTCGACCACACCGCCGTCGGCTTTCACGAGGTGGAGATGGAGGAGAACCTCTGGTCGATATCGATCGACCCCGACGAGTCGATGCGCGAGTACGTCCTGCTCCAGCTCAAGGTGCGGGCGATGCGCGACATGCTCTTCCGCAGCCGCATCTTCAACTACCTCGCCGCCGCCACGCCCGGCCTCAAGGAGCTGGTGACGATCGGCAAGATCTGGGAGCTGGCCCAGCTCGACCGCAAGGTGAAGAAGGGCCGCAAGTACGACCTGGTGATCGTCGACGCCCCCGCTACCGGCCACGGCGTCGGCTTCCTGCAGACGCCGCGCACCTTCGCCAACATCGCCCGCGTCGGCCCGATCCACTCCCAGGCGCAGCGGCTCGCCAGCTTCCTTACCGACCACCAGCAGACCGGGACGGCGATCGTCGCCCTGCCGGAGGAGATGCCGGTCAACGAGTCGGCGGCGCTGGAGAAGGATCTGCGGGACGAGGTCGGGGTCGCGGTCGACCGCGTCTACCTCAACGGCCTCTATCCCGAGCGCTTCTCAAAGCCCGAGGCCGAGCGGCTCTCCGAGCTTGCGGCCGGCGAGAACGGTGCCGTCCGCGCGGCCGCGCGCACCGCCCTCTCCGAGCACGGCCGCGCCCGCTCGCAGCGGGCCCAGCTCGCCCGGCTGCGGCGCCGGGTCAAGGCCCCGGTCAAGACCCTGCCCTTCCTCTTCGAGCCCGACCTCGGGCCCGAGGCGGCGCGGCGACTCTCCCTGAGGCTCTCCTGATGCCCACCCTGGGCGAGGTTCTCGAGGGCAAGGAGATCTGCATCTGCGCCGGCGCCGGCGGGGTCGGCAAGACGACTACGTCCGCGGCGATCGCGGTGGGGATGGCGGCCCGGGGCCTGAAGGTCTGCGTGCTGACGATCGACCCCGCCAAGCGCCTCGCCGACTCGCTCGGCCTGAAGGAGCTGGGAAACGAGGCGCGCCGGGTGGGCCCGTCCCTGTTCGAGGAGCAGGGCGTTGAGATGAAGGGCGAGCTGTGGGCGATGATGCTCGACGCGAAGGCGACCTTCGACGAGCTGATCGCGCGCCAGGCACCCGACGAGGAGTCGCGCGACCGCGTCCTCGAAAACCGCATCTACCAGCAGATCTCCAACGCCCTCGCCGGCTCGCAGGAGTACATGGCGATGGAGAAGCTGTTCGAGCTGCACACCGAGGGCCAGTTCGACCTACTCGTCCTCGACACGCCGCCGACCCGCAACGCGCTCGACTTCCTCGACGCGCCGCGGCGGCTGACCCAGTTCATCGAAGGGCGCTCGCTGCGGGTCTTCATGCGGCCGACCGGCCTGGCGGCGAAGGTCGCCGGGCGCGGCGCCTCGGTCGCGCTCAGCGTCTTCAAGCGGATCGTCGGCTTCGACCTGCTGGCCGACCTGGCCGAGTTCTTCAACGCCTTCAGCGGCATGGTCGACGGCTTCCAGGCGCGCGCGAAGCGGGTCAACAAGCTGCTCGCCGACCCCCGCACCTGCTTCCTCGTCGTCTGCGGCCCGCAGGGCGAGCCGGTCGACGAAGCGGTCTACTTCCACCGCAAGCTGGTCGAGGCGAAGCTGCCGTTCGGCGGGGTCATCGTCAACAAGGTCCACTACCCGGCCGAGAAGCTGCGCGGCGCCAATCCAATCGACCTGCCGGCGGCGCTGGCCGAGAGGCTCGGCGACGAGGACCTGGCGCGGCGGGTGGCGGCCAACTTCTCCGACTACCAGGCGCTGGCCGAGCGCGACGCCCGCAACATCGAGCGCCTCGCGACCGAGCTGCGCGCCAGCGGCGTCATTCGCGTCCCCTACCTCGACGAGGACGTGCACGACCTGGCCGGACTGGCGCAGATCAACCGCTACCTGTTCGCCACCGGCGAGGAGCGGGTGGCGATGGCCGCCGGCCGGACCTAAGTAGGGCTCAGACCGGGATAAGCGCCAGGTGCTCACCTGGCATCGCGAGGGCCTGGATGTCATCCGGGTCCGAGGTGACGACCGTGGCACGGTGCTCAGATGCGCAGCAGGCAACGTGCGCGTCTGAGACGTCGCTCACGTCGCGAAGGCCGAGGCGAAACCCCACCTCTTTCGCCCGTTCCTCGTCCAGCGGGTCTACCTCGCTTGCGTCGACGAGCCGGGCCAGAGACGCCGATCGGGGCCCCCCGCGCCATACCTGAGCGAGTGCGGTGGCGGGGATGACGACGCGGAAGGTACGGACCGCTGCGCCCCTGAGGATCGCCACCAGCTCCCGGTCGCCACGCTCGAGGGCGATCAGCGCTCCCGCGTCGAGGACGAGGCCTCGCGCGAGGCTCGTGTCAGTTCCCCTATCGCCCACTCCTCCATCTCCTTACTGACCGGTCCGTGTTCCTGTTCGGCGAGCTCGACCGCCTTCCACAGAGCCTCGGACCTACCGCGCGCTCTGAGTGCCCCTTCGACGGCGGCCGAGAGGTTCGGCGCTTGGCCCGTCTTGACCTCTGCGCGGGCGATCTCGAGCGCCTCCGGCTCGACAGAGATGGTCACGCGCTCTTTCATACGGAGCATCATACCCAGGTTCTCCGGTCGCTAACCCTGGATCCCACCCTAGGGCGACAGGGCGCACCTAAGGCACGCAGATTGCGCCAGCTTCGCAACGCGACCCAGCGAAACCGTGCGCTCGCGCTATGGCCGGCGACGAGGGCTAACCAGCGCGGCGGCCGTAGTGCTCGTACTCGAGGTGACTGACCTCCCAGTCGGCGTCCTCGGGGACCGGGAAGAGATGGCGCACGCGCGGGGTGTCGATCCGGTCACGGTGCTCGATGTCGCGCTCGTCCGCGGCCGGCCATTCGAGCGAGTCGCCGCGGCGACCGTCGGAGACCTCGTCGAGCCACGGCGTGGCCGTGATCCTGATCTCGTCCTCGGCCGGGATCGGCTCCATGATGCGGGTCTCCTGCATGTCTTCCTCCTGCTCGATTGGGTAGGCAGGGCCCTCATCCGGCCCCGAGAGAATCAGGCTGCGATCGGTCCCGGATGAGGGCGACGTCTCGTCAATTCCGCCCATGTCCTCGCCTTCGGCTGCGGACATATGCGGGTTTGGAGTAGGGATGGAGACCGCGATCTCGAGGTCCCCCGCTTCCAGCCCGGTCGCGATCAGGGCCTCGTCGGCGGTCGCGCTGAGGTCGCTGCCGAGCTCGCCGACGGCGGCCTGCAGCAGCAGCCTGCGCACTCCCTCCTCGGCCCAGCCGGCCAGCTCGACGGCGCGCTCGGCCGGGCGCCCGTTCATCAGCGAGCGCTCCAGCTCCAGGACGGCCTCGACCCGCTCCCGGGCCTCGACCCGGTCCAGCGAGTCGTCGCAGATCAGCGCCGCGGCGCGCAGCGGCAGCGAGGCGCCGACCGGGCCGTGGCCCTCCAGCACCGCGCGCAGCGCGAGCAGGTGATCGCTGAGCCCGTCGAGCGCGCTCTCGCGCGCACAGCCCATCTCGAAGCGCCCGACCGCCCAGGTGAGGGCGCCGTCGGGGTCGGGACGGGCCTCCAGCGTGCTCGCCAGCTCGACCAGATCGCTTGCCTCCCTCTCGCTGAGCCGGTAGCCGCCGGCGCGGGTCGCGGAGGCGCCGGTCGCGACCCGGCGCCAGCAGCCCTCGCCAGTGGGGGCGAAGGCGTAGGGCCCGAGCCCGATGCCGCCGCTCTTGAAGAGCCTCATCACGCTGATCAGCTCACGCAGCTGTCGCAGCGCCGCCCCGGCACCCTCCTCGGGGTGCTGCTCGGCGACGGCGAGGTACTGGGGCTCCCAGGAGGCGCGGCCCATGCCCTCGCTGCGCATAGCGTCGATCGGGGCGTCGATCGAGTCGGCCCGTACCACGCGCACCCCGTGCGGAAGCTGCAGCCGGGCGATCGGCATCCGCAGGCCGACGACAGGGACGATCAGGACATCGGCGTCGTCGGCGTCGCGCGCTTCGGCGTCGAGCATCGAAAGGGCGCCGTCGAGCCGCGCCCGGTCGAGCGAGAACTCGGTGCAGCCGTCCCAGAGGGAGGAGACGAAGATCGTCAGCATCCGCTCGGCCCGCTCGCCCGGATCGGCGGGGACGGCCTCCCCGCGCGCCTCCAGGTAGGGCGCCGCGACGCCGGCCTCGACCGCCGCCTCGCGGGCCGGGCCGAAGCTTGGCAGCGAATGCAGCTCCCCGCCACGCTCCTCGACGAAGCGGAAGGTGAGCGGCACGTAGCTGTAGAAGGCCGAGTCGTCGCCGTCCTCGGCGGCCACGTCGAAGGGGATCTGGTCGCCGCCGGCTACGAGGGCGCTGAAGTGCGTCGCGGCCTCGGTGGCCAGCCGCTTCAGCGCCTCGTTGAGGAGGAAGTCACGCACGTCCCAGGCTTCCGCCCCCCGGGCGGCGCTCCTGCGCCTGCATGGCGCCTTGCAAGCGGCGCCGGTTTGGACGTTTGATCTATACGGCCGCGGGCTCGGCGTCCTCCGCCAGCAGCCAGCGCGTGCCGTACTTGCGCATGTCGTCGATCAGCGGCACAAGCGCCTCGCCCTTCTCGGTCAAGGCGTACTCGACCCGGGGCGGGACCTCGGGATAGGTGTGCCGCTCGACGACCCCCTCCTCCTCCAGCGCCCGCAGCCGCAGCGACAGCGTGCGCGGGCTGATCCCCTCCAGAGAGCGCTCCAGCTCGCAAAAACGGCTGCTCCCATCCGCAAGATCTCGAATCAGCAAAAGCGTCCACTTTCCGCAAACGACCTCGGCGGTGCGGCAGACGGGACAGGTGGAGTTGCTCAGAGCGCTCATTCGAGACGAACGAGGCGGTTGTGTCGATTGCCTCGCTTCAACAAGTGTAGCCACATGGCTTCACTTACTGAAGTTTTGAGGAAAGCCAGGCGTGCTCAGGAATGACCGGTGACGACCGGTTCGATCTTCAGCACGTCGATCTTGTAGCGGACGCCGCTAGGCCCGAAGACGAAGGTCTCTGGGAAATTCGGTTCGACTTCGATCAGCTGGCAGATGTTTGCGCCGGAGAGGCACTTGCCTTCACCGAAGACAGCAGTGACTTCGTCGGAGACCAGGAGCAGTGGCAGTCGAGTCGTCGGGTTGATCCCCATATAGGTGACGACCTGCGCTTTTTCGCCGGGCAACGGCGACGGTGGGATCACTCCGTGGCGGACGGTCGGTTCGCTCGTCTGCTTGCCTCCGTCCGCCGTGCTCGTCGTGCGGACGATCTTGACGTCGATCGCGAAGCTGTAGAGCGTCAGCTGGGGGTTTTCGCCACCTCCGCTACCCGGGGTCGTCGAGTTGCCGTTCGTTTCGGTCGTGACCTTGGTCGTCGTCGTGCCGCTGGAGTTGTTGGTCGTCTTCGTGGCCTTCGTGGTGCTCGTCGTGGATGACGACGATGACGATTCTTCCTTGCCGCCACCGAGCTTCGTGCCCTTCAGCACCGGCGTGGTATAGCGCTGCTTGAAAGGATTGGTCGGGCTGTCGGCACGCAACCGCTTGCGGTAATCGCGCAGTCCAGGCTTGGCCTCGACCACGGTCAACTTCGAACCGGCGGGTTCTGGGCTGGGCGCGCTCGCAAATGCTCCGGGTGAGATGCCGACCTTGTCTTTGGAGCCTCCGCTGAGCAGGAAGGGCACGGCGACGATCGCGACGATCGCCAGCCCGACCAGAGGCAGCAGGTGCCGGTCGCGCAGATCCCAGTAGAGGTCGGCGAGGAAGGCCGGCACCTTCAGCTCGGGCATCTTCAGCTCCGGTCCTGCCTTCAGGCGCTTCACGGCGCACCTCCCGTCGTCGTCGAGGCGGGGATCGACGTCGCCGCTTCCGGCGGCCCTTCAGGCGCGGCGCCCGCGGTCGTGCCCTGGCTGGGCGGAGTCAGGTACGTCGTCACCGAGAAGGTCGCCTGAAGCGCCGGGAAGTGAAGTTCCGAGTCTTCGCTGAGCGAGAACCCGTTGATCGTGATCAGGCGGCCGTTGACGCCGACCTCTTCGTTCGTCGACTTGACCAGCGAGTCGAGCCCCTTGATGAAGTCGGCGATGTGGAAGAAGTCGCCTTTGAAGGTCAGTTCGTAGGGCATCACGGCGAGCCCCGCCGCCCCAACCGAGGCGCCGAGGGGCAGGAGCGAAGCCGCGGCCTCGGTAGCCGAAACCGATTCGCCGCTCGTCGTCGCGAGGGGACCGCTCGCGGCTTCTTCCGAGCCCGACGGTTCGAGCTTCAAGGTCTGGAACCTGACGCCGGCGCCGGTGGCAATCCGGTTCAGCTGCACGAGCAGCGAGGGGGTTTCGTCATCAGCCGGGACGGCCTTGCCGAGGACCACCAGGCGCTGGTAGTCGACGGGGAATTGCCGCCGTGCTTCTTCAGAAGCGACGATTTCGGATTCGTGCTGGGCGAGCGAGCTTTCGAGCTGCTTCACCTGCGCGCTGAGCTTGCTCGCTTCGTCGCGCTTCGGGCTCAGCGCCAGGGCCCAGAAGGCGAGCGCGATCGCGGCGACGGCCAGCATCGCGCTGACCATGAGGTTCGTCTTCTTCTTCGCCTCGAGCTTCATCAGCCTCCCGACCCTTCGCCCGAGCTTTCTTCCGAGCTGCCGGTGGTTTCGCTGGAGGCGGTCTGCGCCGTTTCGGTGGCTGCTGCCGTCGCGCCCGCGATTTCTTCGCCTTCTTCGGGCGGCAAGGGAGCCGCGTCGAAGGCGAGTACCAGGCTGAACTGGGCGATGAACTGGCGCGTGCGGCAGTCTCCGCTGCCCCCACTGCCGCTGCCCGCTTCGTTGCTCTTGCTCCCCAGTTCGGAGGATTCGACCCCGACCCGAGTCACCCCGTCGATGTCCTTGAGCGCGGTGACGAATTCGGCCACCGCTTCCTGCCCCGCGGCGCATCCGCTGAGTTCGAGCGCCGGGCCAGTGATCGCCCCGCGCAAGCCGGAGGCTGATGAGCTTCCGCCACCGCTTTCGCCGCCGCCGATCGACGTGCTCGGGGTCGCGGTCGCGTTGAGGTTGGTGAGCCAGACGTCGCTCGGCAGCACCAGCGAGAGTTCGCGCATCACCCGTTCCCAGTTGAAGCGGCTGTCGGCGAGGCTTCTCACGGTGGCGACCCGCTGTTCGGCGAGGGTGCGGAACTGCGAGTAGGCGGCGAGCCGTTTCGCTTGCGCCTGCGCCGCGGCGTCTTCCTGCTTCAGCGTCGCCACTTCGGCCTTGCTTTCGACGATCTGGTTTTCGGTCAGCACCAGCGCAGTGACGCCGGCGAGGGCGAGGGCGAGGGCTCCGACGACGATGTAGACGAGCGGGCCGGTGCGCAGCTGGGCATGCTCGCCGCGGCGCTGCTCGGGGGGGACCAGATTGACGGGGCGCACCGGCTCAGCTCTCCAGCGCGAGGCCGTATGACAGGGTCAGGCGCGCTGCCGCGCCGTCGTCGAAGCTCGCCAGGCCGGCCGGCCGTGAGACCGCGATCGCCGCGCCGAGCCCATCCTCCATCCGCCGCGCCAGCCCCGGGATCGCGCTGCCCGGCCCGCTGAGGACGATCCGCCCGACCGGCAGGGCGCTCTCCTGGGCGCCGTAGTAGTCGAGCGAGAGCCGCAGCTCGTCGAGCAGGGCGGTGACGCCGCCCTCCAGGGCGGCACGGGCCTCGGCGACGGTCTCGGGGTCTCCCTCGAGCTCCTCGGCGGGCCGCTCCAGGCCCACATAGGAGAGCCACTGCGTCGCGTGCTCGGCATTGAGGCCACGGGCTGCGGCAAGCCGCTCGGCAATCGACTCCAGGCCGGCATATGAGACCCGGGTGAAGAGGCAGGAGCGGCCGCGCGCGACCGCGAGGTTGGTGACATCGCCGACGTTGCAGTAGAGGACCGCCTCGCTCGGGCGCTGCCCCTGCTCGGCGTGTTCGTCGACCGTCCCGGCGTCGGCCAGGGCGCGGATCATCGCGAAGGCGGAGAGGTCGACCCCGACCGGCTGCAGGCCGGCGCGCCTGATCGGCTCGACGAAGGAGGCGATCATGTCGCGGCGGGCCGCGACGACGACCACGTCGACCTGGGGCGCGGCGCCTTCCTCGGCCGGCACGCCGCCGACCACCTGATGCTCGATCACCGCCTGGTCGAGCGGCATCGGCATCTGCTCCTGTGCTTGGAAGCGGACGGCGGCGTCCATCTCCTTCGGGTCATCGATCGCCGGCAGTCGCAACGTGCGCACGACGACGCGCTGGTTGCCCACCCCGAGCCGGACCCGCTTGGAGAGCTTGTTCTGGGAGAAGAGCTTTTTCAAGGCGGCGGCCAGGCTGTCCGGGTCGAGCACCTCGCCCTCGTGGAACGCGCCGGGCTCCAGGGGCTGGATCGCCGACGCTGTCACTCGGGCGAAGCCGTTCGCGCCCTCGACCTCGGTCGCGGCGATGCTGCCCGCCTCGATGTCGAGGCCGGCGATCCCGCCGACCTTCTTCCGGGTCAGCTGAAACCTCATGCTTGGTCTGGCGAAGCTCGTTCGCATCGGCCCTTCTGAATCGACAAAAGGGCCGCAAACCTTTCGCCCCCCAACTACTCAGAACTAGGAGAATCCTGGACGGCTGTTCGGCGGTTAGAACGTGCCCAGGTACCAGCTGACGATCTGGTCCCCCGCGAGCAGGCCGACGACGCCGCCCAGCGCCAGGAACGGCCCGAAGGGAATCGCCCGCTTGCGCGCCGCGGCGCCGTCGCGGGCGATCATCGCCAGCCCGACCAGCGAGCCGGCGAGCAGGGCGACGAGGATTGCGGGGCCGACGTTGCGGCCGAGGAAGAGTCCCATCACCGCTGCCAGCTTGACGTCTCCGAGCCCCATCCCGCGCGGATAGGCGAGCGCTGCGAGGAAGAGCAGGCCGCCCGCGGCGGCCGCGGCGGCCGCGCGCTCCGGCAGGCCGCCCGGGTCGGTCGCGGCGGCGATTCCGGCGCCGAGCACCGCCGCGACCAGGAGGATCTTGTCGGGGATGATCCTCCGCTCGAGGTCGGTCAGGGTGATCGCGACCAGCGTCGTGACGAGGACGAGCCCGAGCGCGATCTCCCCTCCGTCGGCCCAGAGCACGATCACGGTCGCCGCGTAAAGGGTGCCCAGGCCCAGCTCGGTCAGCGGGTAGCGCGCCGAGATCGCTGCCCCGCAGCACCGGGCCCGCCCGCGCAGCATCGCCCAGGAGAGAACCGGCACGTTGTCGTAGGCGGCGATCTGGGCGCCGCAGGCCGGGCAGCGCGAGCGCGGCCCGACGATCGACTCGCCGCGCGGCACCCGGTGTGCCACCACAGTCACGAAGCTGCCGACGATCAGCCCCCCGAGGAAGGCGATCGCCGCGGCGGCGGCCACCGCGCTAGCCGCCTTCGGTGGGCGTGGTGGTATCGACCTCGATCCGCGTCGGGTAGTTCGGGTGGTCGTACATGATCGGGATCGCTTCCGCGTCGGTGTTGCCGGGGTCGACGCTGAGCGCCACTCCGAGCCTGTGGCCGGCCAGCACCGTGTATGGAGCGCCGGGGAATTCCATCGTCAGCCGCACCTTGGTCCATGCGTTTCGCGGCCAGAACCCGTTTCCCTGCGGCGTGTAGACCCAGTAGCCGAGGCCTGTTTCCTTGTTGTTGAGCAGCGCGTCGCCGGCGACCGTCGATGCGCCCGACCCCGTTTCGTGGCGGTCGAAGAGGTACACGCAGAGCGTGCCGTGGTAGAGGGCGTCGTTGAGGGTGCGCGTGTAGAACTCGAGCGTCACCTTGCCGTTCATCTCGAACGGTTGGGGGAAAGGATCGGTCACCCAGCGGTGGATCTGAGACTCGGGGTGGACGGTCCCGGTCGGGTTGTAGTGGCAGCCGCTGGTGTCGTCACGCCTGATCTGCACGCCCTTGTCCGTGTTCGGCGTCGGCTCCAGGTAGGCGTCGTTGGAGTAGTCGTAGAGAGGCGGGCTGTTTTCGTCTTCGGGGGTGGGATCCGGCGGAGCGCCGAGCAGCAGTGCGTCGGGCGCCCCGGCCGTCGTGTCAGTCTGAGGGCCACTGGCGCAGGTGCCGAGCGTGTTGTGGAGCAGATGGTCGCCGGTGATTTCCTGGCGAACGGTGGTACCGCTCGCCGAACACGGCGTGTCGGTGAGGAAGAACTGTTGCGCCGTCACCGCCGTGCCCGTCCCGCGGCTGCCGCCGCCTCCACCGGACCCGCCGGTCCCGCCCGTCCCCCCGCCCGGCGCTTCGGCCAGCGATTTCGGGTTGAGGACCGCCGACTGCACTTCGATGTAGTTGCGTTCGCGCGTTTCGCTGCCGGTCGTGTCGAGCTTCACGGCGACGACGATCTGCTTGTAGTCCTGGAAGCCCGGACAGATGTCTTCGGCTTCGGTTTCCGGGCAGCTTTTGTCGTTGCGCCAGACGATGTAGCGGTAGAGGTGCCCTTTCAATTGCCCTTTCACTTCGCCGGCTTCGAAGGCGATCGGGCCCGGTTTGACCACCCCGCCTTCGACGTTGCCGCCACCGTAGAGGCTGCCGCCGTTGACGACCATCGGCGCGTATTCGCCCGCCGGTTCGCGCTGCAGGGCGAAGTTCTCGTTGACGACGCGGTTGTTGGGATTGAGCGGGTTGCTCGACGCCGCCGGCGCCACCGTCAGCGCCAGTTCTTCGTAGGAGAGGCTGTGCAGCTTCTCCATCTCCTGCTGGGCCCTGTCGAGCGCCACCTGGGTGGCCTTGGCCCGGGCGTTGTTGCGGACCGCCGAAGCGAGCACCCCGAAGAGCGCCGCCGAGGCCAGGGTCAGGATCAGCGCGGCCACGAGCACCTCGATGATCGTGAAGCCGCTCTCGTCGCGGGGCCGGCGG
>WNFM01008869.1_pt2 | contig 57085 bp, 55 predicted proteins | sample 5400271 | NCBI WGS metagenome assembly WNFM01 (sample SAMN13153352, study PRJNA577476) | soil metagenome | isolation source: 60 cm saprolite on Douglas fir-dominated hillslope | place: USA:California | collected 2013-09-17
CTCACCGCCTCCATTGCACACGAAATCAATCAGCCGATTGGTGCGGTGCGTAATAATGCACATGCAGCGCTACGCTTTCTTGCGGCCGACCCGCCGGACCTCGCGGAAGTCAGTGAAGCGCTCGAGTGCGTGGTGAGCGACAGCTATCGTGCGGGGGACATCGTTGGCCGCATACGCGATCAGGTCAGCAAAGCGCCTCCCCGCAAGGGGAGCGTCGATCTGAACGATGCGATCAGCAACGTAATTGCACTCGTCCGAGGCGAGCTTTCGAAGAATTGCGTGACGGTCCACACGCAGCTCGTGGAGGGACTGCCACCTGTTCGCGTAGATCGAGTTCAACTGCAGCAGGTGATGCTGAATCTGATCCTCAATGCGATTGAGGCCATGGTCGGCGTCAATGCTGAGGTGCGGACCCTGGCGATAAGTACTGAATCGAGTCCGGCGCAGGGCCTGCTCGTCACGGTCGGCGACACGGGGCCTGGCATCGCCTCGGAGGATTGCGAGCGAATTTTCGAGTCGTTCTACACCACCAAGGCTGACGGAATGGGGATTGGTCTGTCGATTTGTCGCTCCATCATTGAAGCTAATGGCGGGCGATTGTGGGCAGGCCCGCATCAGCCCCGGGGCGCGATCTTCAGATTCACTCTTCCGACGCAAGACTAAATCAAGGTTCAGTTCGCCCAACCATAAGGCCAATCCCCCAGTCCACAGGTTGAAATTGCCAAAACTGATCAGGGTCACTTTGGACTCTCGTTTCTGGTCTTTTCGAAGGTACGGCAACACCTTTCAAAGTGGGCGATTGCGCGCCCGCTTTTTACTCTGCGAGTACCGATTCTTCAGTCGGGAGAGTTAGGCCGCGCGACTATCGATGGCAGGGCGCGGCTCTGCAGCCATTCGGTTTCGAGCAGCAAGGGTCGACAACGATTCGCGCGCGGCCGGTTGTTGCGGCCTTAACAATCATGCAGACAAGTAAGCCATTGGGCAATAGACGCGAGCGCCATCGTGCACTGTAATCACTTCCGGGCTGTGAGCCATTGCGGGCACACCCATATCCAACCAAGAATTGCGAAGGAGTTCGTCATGCAAGAAATGCCCGGCCCCAATCGCCGTCAATTTTGCGGTGCTGCAGCGGCTTCCGTTGCTGCTGACTCGCTAGGTCTTTCCAGTCTTTTATTTTCCGAGAGGAGTACTGCCATGAATGCTGCTGTACAACTGAAGGGTAGTGATGGTTTCGACATTCGTCCGTTTCATGTGACTTTCCCGGAATCGGATCTTGCAGAACTGCGCAGGCGCGTCAGGGCCACAAAGTGGCCGGATAAGGAAACGGTCTCGGATGCGACGCAAGGCGTGCAGCTCTCAGCCGTTAAAGCGATAGCGGCGTATTGGGGCTCCGAGTACGACTGGCGCAAAGTCGAAGCGAGACTGAATGCCTTGCCGCAATTCGTTACCGAGATCGATGGGCTGGACATCCACTTCATCCACGTCCGTTCGAAGCATGCCAATGCGCTGCCGCTCATCGTGACACACGGATGGCCCGGCTCGATCATCGAGCAAATGAAGATTATTGATCCCCTGACCAATCCCACCGCGCATGGCGGCAGCGCATCGGATGCGTTCCATCTGGTGATTCCGTCTATTCCCGGCTACGGATTCTCGGGCAAGCCGACCGCTCCCGGCTGGGATGCCCCTCACATCGCGCAGGCCTGGGGTGTGCTGATGAAGCGCCTGGGATACACAAAGTACGTGGCACAAGGTGGGGACTGGGGAGCCGTCATCACCGAACAGATGGCCTTGCAGGCGGCCCCGGAATTGCTCGGTATCCATACCAACATGCCTGGCGCCATTCCCAACGACATTCACGCCGCAGCATTCGGCGGAGCACCGGCCCCAGCGGGACTTTCCGCCGAAGAAAAGGCTTGCTACGACGAGCTGCTCTTCGTATTCTCGAAGGGCATCGGCTATGCCTTCCAGATGGGGTTGCGTCCGCAAACCTTGTACGGGATTGCAGATTCCCCCATCGGCCTGGCAGGCTACCTCCTGGACCACGATGCACGCAGCTACAAGCTGATCGCAGGCGCCTTTGCCGGAAAGCCCAGCGGCATCTCTCGCGACGACTTCCTCGACAACATCACCCTCACTTGGCTGACGAACACGGGTGTTTCATCGGGCCGCCTGTACTGGGAGAACAAGCTCGGCTTCTTCAACGCCAAGGGAGTCAACATTCCCGTCGCCGTGACCGTCTTTCCCGACGAGCTCTATCCGGCTCCGCGGAGTTGGACTGAGCGGGCGTTCCCCAAGCTCATCCATTACAACAAGGTCGACCGGGGCGGCCACTTCGCGGCGTGGGAACAACCGAAGATCTTCTCGGAAGAGGTTCGCGCAGGCTTCAGGGCGCTGCGTAGCTAGGCGATTCGTGCGGCGGCTGGCGTACAGCGCTCGCGTCATCCGCCGCTTTAGCGAGAAGAAGAAAATGCCCACGTACTGGAAAGACCCCAAAGCCATTTCTGCCCTTCCACGGGAGCAGTATCGCGTCACGCAGCAGGCTGCGACTGAACTCCCGGGTACCGGGGAGTATCTGTACAACAAGGAACCGGGCATCTACGTCGATGTCGTGTCCGGTGAACCGCTGTTCGCGTCGTCCGACAAGTTCGACTCCGGCAGCGGCTGGCCCAGCTTCACCAAGCCCCTTGATGCCGCCAACGTGCATGAACGTCCGGACCCCCGGGAGGGCGGCACCGAGGTGCGCTCCGCCCACGGCGACAGCCATCTGGGTCACGTTTTCCCTGACGGCCCCGAGGATTGCGGCGGACTGCGCTACTGCATTAACTCTGCAGCGCTTCGGTTCATTCATCGCGACAATATGGAGGCCGAGGGCTATGCGGCCTACCTCAGCTTCGCGAAAGATTTACATGAATGAGGAACGCAGCGGTCCGGCTCATCGCGAACGTAGTTTCTCATCGGGCAGCGACCATTCACCTGGCGTCAAGTGGTTGCATGCGCTGACAAGACCATAGGAGAACGACAACATGGAACCGTTTCGCGTTGATGTATCCGATGAAGTGCTCAATGACCTGCAGGCGCGTCTCAAGCTCACGCGCTGGACCGACGACTTTGCCAACGAAGGCTGGCAGTACGGCACCAACACCGCGTATCTCAAGGAGCTAGTGGCCTACTGGATTAACGGATACGACTGGCGCAAGCACGAACGCGCAATGAACGCGTATCCGCAGTTCCGCACCGAGATCGATGGTATGCCGATCCACTTCATCCACGTGCGCGGTAAGGGGCCCAATCCCAAGCCGTTAATCCTCTCGCACGGTTGGCCCTGGACATTCTGGGAATATCACAAAGTGATTGGCCCCCTCAGCGATCCCGGCGCGCACGGTGGCGATCCCGCCGATGCCTTCAACGTGGTGGTGCCGTCTTTACCGGGTTATGGATTCTCCACGCCTCTGCGGAAGACTGGCGTCAACTTCTGGCGTACCTCCGGGCTCTGGGTGAAGCTCATGGAACAGCTCGGCTATCCGCGTTTTGCTGCGCACGGTGCCGATTGGGGCGCGCTTGTCACGGCCGACCTGGGGCACCGCTACCCCGAGCGCGTGACCGGCGTCCACTTAGCAATGATGCTGCCGCTGGACCTGTTCAGCGGCGGCATGCCGGCTCCCGAAGACTACGACGCCGACGAAGCGCCGATGGCTGCGCGCCTGCAGAATTTCTTCGCCACCGAGACGGCCTATTCGGCGCTGCAATCCACCAAGCCACAGACCATCGCGGTAGCGCTCAACGACTCGCCAGTGGGACTGGCGTCGTGGATAGTCGAAAAGCAACGCAGCTGGAGCGATTGCCATGGCGACGTCGAAGCCCGCTTCAGCAAGGACGATCTGCTGACTACGATCATGATCTACTGGGTCACGCAGAGCTATGGCACGTCGGCGCGCTACTACTACGAGGCTGCACACCATCCGTGGACGCCGGTGCACGACCGCATGCCCGTGGTCGAGGCTCCAGTCGGCATTTCGGTGTTGCCGGAGGAAATATGCACCGCCCCGCGCCGCTGGGCGCAGCGCTACTACAACCTCAAGCAGTGGCGGCATCACGCCAGCGGTGGACACTTCGCAGCCTGGGAAGAACCGCGGGCTATCATCACAGACGTCCGCGATTTCTTCCGCGTGCTGAGTAGCCCGCAGCCTTCAGATTTGAAAGTTGAAAGGATGTTCACATGAGAACGAAACGAATCATTGTGGCGGCGCTAATCGTCGGAAGCAGTTTGGCATTGCACTTGGCACAGGCGCAAAAGTCGGCAATCGGGCGTACCGAGCTCACTCGCCGCGATTTGGGCGACTCCTTCCGCGAGGTCATCCAGACCCGCGTCGACTTCTCCCCGGGTGCGACGTTTCCCAAACACTCCCACCCAGGTGTGGAAGTCGCCTATGTGCTCGAAGGTTTGATGGAGTACCAACTCGATGGCAGGCCGCCGGTCACCCTCAAGGCTGGGGACTCCTTGTTCATCCCGGCCGGAACGATCCACTCGGCGCGGAACGTCGGCAGCGGCAACGCATCGGAGCTCGCCACGTATGTCGTCGAGAAAGGGAAGCTGCTTGTCGTAACGGCCCCATAGGAGGAAAAATCATGAAGACCACGCTCTTGTCGATCGTCGCGCTCTTTGTCGGCCTGTTCATGCTCGCCTTGCCGATCGTCGGTCAGTCCACGACAGACCAAGCGGCCGAAGATGGCTCGATCCGTCCATTCAAGGCCAAGGTACCGAAGGCAGTGCTGGATGACCTTCGCCGCCGCGTTGCGGCCACGCGTTGGCCGGACAAGGAAACGGTTGCCGATCGATCGCAGGGTGTGCAGCTCGCCAAAATCCAGGAGTTGGCTCGCTACTGGAGCACGGACTACGACTGGCGAAGATTGGAGGCGAAGCTCAATGCGCTGCCGCAGTTCACGACGACGATCGATGGTCTTGACATTCACTTCATTCACGTCCGTTCGCGCCATCCCAACGCCATGCCGATCATCATCACCCACGGTTGGCCGGGGTCCATCACGGAGCAACTCAAGCTGATTGGTCCACTCTCAGATCCCACCGCCCATGGCGGACGCGCGGAAGACGCCTTCGACGTGGTCATCCCTTCGATGCCGGGATACGGCTTCTCCGGCAAACCTACCAGCACCGGATGGAACCCGGACCGCACCGCGCGAGCCTGGGCAGAACTGATGAAGCGGCTGGGATATACACGCTACGTTGCGCAGGGCGGCGACTGGGGTTCACCGGTCGCCAGTGCCATGGCGCGGCAGGCGTCGGCCGGCTTGATCGGCATTCACATCAACCTGCCAGCGACCGTACCGCCTGAGATTGCCACGGTCCTCGCCAGCGGCGGCGCTGCGCCGGCGGGACTCTCCGAGAAGGAGCACGCAGCGTTCGAATCGCTCGATCGGTTCTACAAGATGGGTCGAGCCTACGCTGCGATGATGGGCACGCGGCCACAAGTAATTGGCCAGGCGTTGACAGATTCGCCCGTGGGGCTTGCCGTATTCATGTACGACTACAACAACGGCGAGCCCGAGCGCTTGCTCAGCCGAGACGACTTCCTCGACGACGTCACGCTGTACTGGGTGACGAACACAGCGGCCTCGTCGTCGAGGCTGTATTGGGAGACCGCCGGCCAAAGTGTCCTCCTCGCGGGCGCACAGAGGACCGTCGACATCTCACTCCCGGTGGCCATCACGGTATTTCCGGAGGAGGTCTATCGAGCCCCGGAAACATGGGCCCGACGCGCCTATCGCAATCTGACCTACTTCCACGAGGTCGACAGGGGCGGGCACTTTGCGGCTTGGGAAGAGCCCGAACTCCTCGCGGCCGAGTTGCGAGCTGCGTTCCGGTCGCTTCGCTGATCGTGTCCGGAAGCCGCGGAGCAGATGCACAAGTTTCGAAGGAGGCTACGTATGAGACACCCGTTTCTAGACTGGACGCACGTAATGTCCGAGACCATTAACCACGACAGGCGTCGCATCGTCACCGCGAGCGCCCTTGCCCTCGCCGCTGCCGGACTGTCAAAGGCTCGCGCTGCGGAGAGGTCATTCGGGGCGCTCAAGCACATCAATGCCGGAGTGCTGAACGTCGGCTACGCCGAAGTGGGGCCTGCGAACGGCAAGCCCGTTCTGCTGCTGCACGGCTGGCCGTACGACATCCATACCTACGTCGACGTGGCGCCGGTGCTCGCTTCGGCCGGTTACCGGGTGATCGTTCCCTACCTGCGTGGCTACGGCACGACGCGCTACCTTTCGCAGGAAACCGCGCGCAACGGCCAGCAATCCGTTGTCGCTGTGGACGCCATCGCGCTCATGGACGCCCTCAAGATCGAAACCGCGATCCTTGGTGGTTGCGACTGGGGCGCGCGGACCGCGTGCATCATGGCCGCGCTCTGGCCCGAGCGCTGCAAGGCACTTGTCTCTGTGAGCGGCTACCTCATCGGCAGCCGGGAGCTCAACCGCAACCCGCTGCCGCCGCAAGCGGAACTGGAATGGTGGTACCAGTACTACTTCGCAACGGAGCGCGGCCGTGCGGGCTACGCGAAGAACACGCGCGACTTCGCGAAGCTGATATGGCGGATCGCGTCGCCGAAGTGGGCCTTTGACGACGCCACCTTCGACCGCTCAGGCGCGTCCTTCGCCAACCCGGATCACGTTGCGATCGTGATTCACAACTACCGCTGGCGACTGGCGCTGGCCGAAGGCGAGCCGAAGTACGATGCACTGGAGAAGCGCCTGGCCGAATTTCCGCCCATAGCCGTGCCGACCATCACATTGGAAGGTGACGCCAACGGCGCGCCGCATTCGGATCCGAGCAACTACGCGAAGAAGTTTTCGGGACAGTACGAACATCGCAACCTCAAAGGCGGCATCGGCCACAACCTGCCTCAGGAAGCGCCGCAGGCATTCGCAAGGGCGGTCATCGATGCTGACGGCTACGCGCGCGCATGAAAACGACCCTTCTATTGCTCGCCGCCTTACTTGCGCTGTCGACCCCGATGAAATCTGCGGCCCAAGACAGCGAAGTGCTGCAGCGCTTCGTCGGTGCGAGCGGCTGGCTCAATTCGCCACCGTTGGGCGCGATTGAGTTGCGCGGCAAAGTTGTGCTGGTCGAGTTCTGGACCTACACCTGCATCAACTGGCTGCACACGATGCCCTACGTGCGCGCTTGGGCCGAGAAGTACAAGGACAAGGGGCTGGTCGTTATAGGCGTGCACACCCCAGAGTTTCCGTTCGAGCGCGACCTCGATAACATCCGGCGCTCCATTAGGGAGATGCAAATTCCCTTCGCGGTCGCCGTCGACAGCAACTACATGGTCTGGCGCGCGTTCCGCAACAACTCGTGGCCGGCATTCTACTTCATTGATGCGCGGGGCCGGGTCCGGCATCAACACCTCGGCGAAGGCGAGTACGAACGCTCGGAGCAAATACTACAGCAGCTGCTTGAAGAGGCGGGCGCTGCCGACGTACGCGGCCCGCTCGTGTCTGTCGTAGGCCGCGGCATCGAGGCCGCTGCCGACTGGGCGAACCTGCGGTCGCCCGAGAACTACCTTGGCTCCGACCGCACCTCGAAATTCGCATCGCCGGGGGGCACGGGCCTCGGTCCGCGGCGCGTGTATTCTGTTCCGACGCACCTCGCGCTCAACTATTGGGCGCTCGCGGGCGACTGGACGATGGGCACTGGCGCCGTGACGCTGAACAAGGTCAAGGGCAGGATCGTGTACCGATTCCATGCGCGGGACGTTCACCTTGTCATGGGGTCTGCGACGCCTGGAAATTCCGTTCGATTCCGCGTCCTTGTCGAAGGCAAACCGCCGGGCAATGCTCACGGAGTCGACGTTGACGACCAAGGCTACGGCATCGCTACTGAACAGCGGCTGTATCAACTGATCCGGCAGCCGGCGCCCATCGCCGATCGACAGTTCGAAATCGAGTTTCTAGATGCGGGGGTGGAAGTATTTTCGTTTACGTTTGGCTGACTGTCGCAAATTTGCTGTGTCAATACATGCAGCTGCGCAACGTCAAATTGTTGGGCGCTGCCGCACGTTGTACTAATAATGTCGCGTCGCGTAGCGAATTGACCCACCTGGAGAATGGAATCGCGAGGTGGGTCTGAATAAGAAAAAACGGCCGATTTCGCTCTGAAATCAGGCAAAAATCGCGTTTTTTTAGTGGGTCAAATTTGGACGCGAAAAGCGGGTCAATATTGGATGCGATTTGACACGCCGACTTGCCGATATTCGGCAAGCGCTTTCGTCCAATTGTCGGGTACGAGCGAATTCTCCACATCATTCAAGGCATCCCAGTTGCCCTCTATTTCACCGCCTCGATTTTGCGCGGCCCCGGCGCGGCCATGCGGTTGGTGTGGATCAGCGCTTCAATCCGTTCCTTGTTGATCTTCGACCAGTTGGAGTCTTTCTTGCGCGGTGCCAACCACAGCATCGAGCGCTCCTCATCGGGGAAAGGGCACAGTCGAATTAAATTTCCTGAAGCGCCCCCAAAAAGTCGTCTTCAAAAGGCGCAAACTCCAGCACTGGCGCGACTTCCGGGGCAAAAATGCCTGGAAAAGCGCGCCAAATGGCGTTCTACATGAAATTTTCAACGAAAACGGCCCGCCGAATTTTTGTGGCGGGCCGTTTTTATTTTGTGACTTGTCAGCGGTGCTTAAGCGGCCAGCCGTTTTTTCTGCGCCGCATCGGCCTTGTGCAGCTCGGCATAGGCGTGATGCGCGGCGGCTTCGGCTTCACCGACCTTGATCGGCTGGCCCATGTCCATCAGTACCGAGCCCAGCGCTGAAAGGCACAGCATCACGTTCTCCGGTTTGCAGGAATAGCCCATCAGGCCGAAACGCCAGATCTTGCCGGCCAATGGGCCCAGGCCGGCGCCGATTTCGAGATTGAATTCGGTCAGCAGGATCTTGCGCACCTCGGCTTCGCCGCCGGGCGCCAGGCCTGCCGGGACGTACACCGAGTTCATCTGTGGCAGGCGATTGCCTTCCTTCACCACATACTTCAAGCCCATTGCCTCGAGGCTGGCCTTGAGCGCCAGGTGATGGCGGGTATGGCGCGCCCAGGCATTTTCGAGTCCTTCTTCCTTCAGCAGCAGCAGCGATTCATGCAGGGCGAACAGGCCATTGGTGGGCGCGGTGTGATGGTAGGTGCGATTGGTATTGCCCCAGTAATTCAGCACCAGGTTCAGGTCCATGAACCAGCTGTGCACGGTTTCCTTGCGCGTTTTCACGTGCTCGACAAAGCGCTCGGAAAACGACACCGGCGACAGGCCCGGCGTCGACGAGAGGCATTTCTGCGAGCCTGAATAGATGGCGTCGATGCCCCACTCGTCGACCAGCACCGGCGTGCCCGCCAGCGAGGTCACCGCATCGACGATATTCAGCGCGCCGTATTTGCTGGAAATCGCGCACAGCGTTTTCGCATCCGACTGGCAGCCGGTGGAGGTCTCGGCGTGCACGAAGCCCAGCACCTTGGCGTCGGGATTTTTCTTGAACGCGTCTTCGATCTTGTTCGGGTCCACCGGCTCGCCCCAGGTGTCTTCGACCACCACGGCCACGCCGCCGGCGCGCTGCACGTTTTCAATCATGCGTCCGCCGAACACGCCGTTGCGGCCGATGATGACCTTGTCGCCGGGCGAAATGGCATTGACGAAACAGGTTTCCATGCCCACCGAGCCGGGCCCGGATACCGGGAAGGTCAGGGCGTTATCGGTCTGGTAGGCATAGCGCAGCAGGGTTTTCAGCTCTTCCATCATCTCGACAAAAATCGGGTCGAGATAGCCGATTGCCGGCAGCGACATCTGCGCCAGCACGCGCGGGTTGATTTCCGAGGGGCCGGGGCCCATCAAGGTACGCTGCGGCGGGTGGAATGAATGGATTTTTTTGGAAGTGGCGACTTGCTTGAGCGGGGCTTTCATGGGAATCCTTTGTTGGGCGGCGAGCCTGGCCTGCTGGCAATTTGGGCAGGTTGCGGGCGGCTTATGGCGGTGGTTTGCCGATGCGCCGGGCCGGCCGGTTTCAGCTAAACGCTATTGGGTGGGTCGATTGCGCCCGGCTAACTTAACGGGCGAATCTTGCGGCGACAGGTTGCAGGGTCAACCTCGTCCCGGAGTGTGGCGCAGGGCGCGCTTTGTGGGCGAGCGTAGACCGAACGGGATGTCATGGAAGCTAGCGGTAGCAGGCATGGAACCATTATAACCCAGCCCTCCGCGGGGCTTGATGCCGCAAATTCTGCATTTCGTCGGCGCTGTCTTTCCCACCAAGGGCTCAAGTCGCACAGTGGCGGCATCAATAACCCAAGCCATTCCCGACCCCGGAGGATTCATGTTCAACCCCAAGCTATCCCGTCCGCTGATTTTTGTCCTGGTCCTGCTGGCCATCGTCCTGGTCCTGGCCCTGGTGCTGGCGACCGGTCACCAGACCGGCATGTTCAGCGGCAATCTGGTGCTGTTCGACGAGGACCTGTCCGATTCCGTGCTGGGCTGGGCCATCGCCATTCCCATCCTGATCCTGGCGTTCACCTTGGTAGTCGTGGTGCTGACCGGCGCCGGGGTCATCGTCGCCGGCGCCCTGGCACTGGCCCTGGTGGCCGTGCTCCTGTGCGCGATCTTCGCGATCCTGATGGCCGTCCTGCCCTTCGCGGCCTTCTTGGCAGTGCCGATCCTGGTGGTGGTCGGGCTGGTGAAGCTGCTCAGCAATCGTAGCCGCTCGCAGGCGGGTTAGCGAAACTTGATGATCTGCGCCTGTGGTGGGTCAAAGGCGGGCTCCGCATAGGTCTCCGGGTCGAAGGCCTTGTCGCCCTCGGCGGACACGCTGCCGTCGGCGCAAACATTGGCGAAATCGAACAGATTGCGGTCGAGCAGATGCGAGGGCGAGGCATTCTGCAGGGCGCGGAAAATGTTCTCGATGCGCCCGGGAAACTGCTTCTCCCAGTCGCGCAGCATCAGTTTCACCTGCTGGCGCTGCAGATTGTCCTGCGAGCCGCAGAGATCGCAGGGGATGATCGGAAACTGCTTGACCTCGGCATAAGCCTCGAGATCGCGTTCCTCGGCATAGGCCAGCGGTCGAATTACCACATGCCGGCCATCGTCGGAGACCAGCTTGGGCGGCATCGATTTCAGCTTGCCGCCGAAAAAGGCGTTGAGGAAAAACGTTTGCAGCATATCGTCGCGATGATGGCCGAGCGCGATCTTGGTGGCGCCGATTTCGCCGGCGACGCGGTAAATCACCCCGCGCCGCAGTCGCGAACACAGCGAGCACATGGTCTTGCCCTCGGGAATCACGCGCTTCACGGTCGAGTAAGTGTCCTGCTCCTCGATGCGGAACGGCACGCCGAGCGAGCTCAGATAATCGGGCAGCACATGTGCCGGGTAGCCGGGATGCTTCTGGTCGAGATTGAAGGCGAACAATTCGAACGGCACCGGCGATTTTTCGCGCAGGCCCAGCAGCACATCAAGCAGGGCATAGCTGTCCTTGCCGCCCGACAGGCACACCATCACCTTGTCGTGGGCCTCGATCATATTGAAATCGGCAATGGCCTGACCCACTTGCCGGCGCAGGCGCTTGGCGAGTTTGTTGGCTTCGTATTGCTGTTTCTGCGTGAGGGTATCCATGTTTACAGCGCTATTTCCCGTCCGCCGTCCACCGCCAGAATTTGCCCGGTCACATAGGGCGCATCCAGCATCAGGTACTTGACCGCGCCGGCGATATCGTTGGCGCTGCCGACGCGTTTCAGCGGCGTTTGCTGAACGATACGCTCGCGCTCGGCGGCTGGATAGGCATTCGGGTCGCCGTGCCCGATCTCGGGCCACATGATGGCGCCGGGGGACACGCCGTTAACCCGCACTTCCGGTCCCAGATCCAGGGCCAGCGCGCGGGTGAGGCCGGCGAGACCGGCCTTGCTCGCGTTGTAAACCACGAAATCCGGCAGCGGCCGCTCGGCATGGATGTCGACGATATTGACGATGCTGCCCTTGCTGGCACGCAGATAGGGCGCGGCCGCCTGCGACAGGAACAGCGGTGCCTTGAGGTTGGAGCCCATCAATTCCTGCCAGTCGTCCTCGCCGATTTTCGCCAGCGGCGTGGCGTGGAATGAAGAGGCATTATTGACCAGGCCATCGAGCCGGCCGAAGCAGGCATGCGCCTGATCGACCAGTCCTTTGAGCGTGTGGCTGGCGCGCAAATCGCCCTGCACCACGGCGGCCGATTGCGCACGGACCTCATTCAGCGCAGACGCCAGCGCATCGGCCTCGGCACGCGAGCGATTGCAGTGGATGATCACATTGGCGCCGGCCGCATGCAGCGTCCTGGCGATGGTGGCGCCCACGCGTTTGGCGCTGCCGGTAATGAGGATGGCCGGCGCAGTCGGGGTGATGGGGGACTGCATGCTATATTCACTTTCGATTTTCCGGCGTCACCATAGACGCCGGCAAGACCGGCATTTTAGCCCAGCCCCTGCATAACCGCCCGCTTTTCATCCCAGCGACCGCCTTGAAAACCCCACTGAATTCGCGCGAATTCGCGCAGCTTCCCGTCCCCGACGCCGATGCCATGGCCCATTCGCAGGCCTGCGCGGCGATGATCCGCGCCGAAATCACCGGAGCGGACGGCTGGATTTCATTTGCGCGTTTCATGGAGCTGGCCCTGTACGCGCCCGGCCTCGGCTATTACGCGGCCGGCGCCCGCAAGTTCGGCGCGGCCGGGGATTTCATCACCGCGCCGGAAATCTCCGCCATGTTCGGCCAGTGCATGGCGCGCGCCATCGCCGACACCCTCCGCGCCACGAACGGCGATGTGCTGGAGCTCGGTCCCGGTTCCGGCAAGCTGGCCGGCGATGTATTGCGCGAACTCGATACGCTCGGCGTCTTGCCCAGGCGATATCTGCTACTGGAAGTCAGCGCCGATTTGCGCGAACGCCAGCAACAGGCCTTGTCGCAATTGCCCGCCCATCTTGCATCCCGGGCGCAATGGATCGACGCCTTGCCGGAACACTTCGATGGCGCCGTGATTGCCAATGAAGTGCTCGACGTGGTGCCGGTGCATTTGGTGACTTTCCTGGGGGGCTGGATTTTCGAGCGCGGCGTGGTGGTCGATGAAAACGGGCAATTCAAATGGCGCGATGTGCCGGCCCTGCCGAAAGAACTGGTCGCGCCGGTGGCGCGTATACAGGCCGGCTTCGACAACAATATGCCGCCGGATGGTTATTTGACCGAGGTCGCGCCGGCGGTGGACGGCCTGGTAAAAAGCCTTGCCCGGATGCTGCGTCGCGGCAGCCTGCTGCTGATCGATTACGGCTTTCGCCGCGCCGAGTTTTATCACCCCGGCCGCGCAACCGGCACCCTGATGTGCCATTACCGCCACTATGCGCACACCGATCCGTTTTACCTTCCCGGCTTGCAGGACATCACTGCCCATGTGGATTTCAGCAGCGTGGCCGAGGCGGCCCTGGCGGAAGGTCTGGAGTTGATCGGTTACACTTCGCAGGCACAGTTTTTATTGCAGGCCGGTATCACCGAGCTGATGGCGCGGCACGACCCCGCCAATGCCGGGTCGTATTTGCCGATCACCAATCAGGCGCAGCGACTGCTGTCCCCGGCGGAAATGGGAGAGTTTTTCAAGGTCATCGGATTTTCCCGGGGCGAGGCGTCGGTCCCCGCGCTGGCGACGGCGCGTCCGCTGCCGCTTTAGCCCTCAGTCACAGCACCTTGTATCCGCAGCCGCTAAACTTCACGCTACACTTGATTCGATAAATCCAAGCGCTGGTTTCAAAAAACCGTATCCAGGGAGTATTCAGCATGCCGCAATTGATCGGAGTACCACGCGAAGTTTTCCCCGGTGAAAAACGCGTTGCGACCGTTCCCGAAGTCGTCGAGAAACTCATCAAGCTGGGCTTCGCCGTTGCGGTGGAATCCGGCGCCGGCGACGCCGCGAATGTCGGCGACGACGACTATCGCGCGGCAGGCGCCACCATCATCGAGGGCGCCGCCAATGTCTGGGCCAAGGCCGATATCATCTTCAAGGTGCGTGCGCCGAGCGCGGACGAAGTTGCGCTGATCCGCGAAGGCAGCACCCTGGTGAGCTTCATCTGGCCGGCGCAGAATCCGGATCTGATGCAACAGCTCGCCGCCAAAAAAATCACCGTGCTGGCGATGGACAGCGTGCCGCGCATCTCGCGCGCGCAAAAGCTGGACGCCCTCTCATCGATGGCCAATATCGGCGGCTATCGCGCGGTGATCGAAGCCGCGCATCATTTCGGCCGCTTTTTTACCGGGCAGATCACGGCCGCCGGCAAGGTGCCGCCGGCCAAGGTGTTCGTGATCGGCGCCGGGGTTGCCGGCCTCGCCGCGATCGGCGCCGCCGCCGGACTGGGCGCGATTGTGCGCGCCAACGATACCCGCCCCGAAGTGGCCGACCAGATCCGGTCGCTCGGCGGTGAATTCGTGCCGGTGGAATATACCGAGGAAGGCACCGGCGTCGGCGGCTATGCCAAGGTGATGAGCGAAGGCTTCCAGAAGGCGCAGCGCGAAACCTTTGCCAGACAGGCCAGGGAAGTCGACATCATCATCACTACCGCCCTGATCCCCGGCAAGCCTGCGCCCAAGCTGATCACCGCCGAGATGGTGCAGTCGATGAAGCCCGGCAGCATCATCGTCGACATGGCCGCCGAGCAGGGCGGCAATTGCGAACTGACCGAGCCGGGCAAGGTGGTGGTGAAGTACGGCGTGACCATCATCGGTTATGCCGATTTGCCGAGCCGCCTGCCCAAGCAGGCCAGCACGCTGTACGGCACCAATCTGTTCCGCCTGGCCGAGGAATTGTGCAAGGCCAAGGACGGCGTGTTCAACGTCAATATGGACGACGAAGTCATCCGCGGCACGACCGTGATCAAGGAAGGCAATATCACCTGGCCGCCGCCGCCGCCCAAATTGTCGGCGGCCCCTGTGGCGGCCAAGCCCGCAGCAGCGGTGGCTGCGCCCGCCGCCAAGAAGGGCCATGGCCATGGCGGCAGCGCGCCGATGGCGGGCAACAAGCTCGCCATCATGTTTGCCGTTGCGGCGCTCCTGTTCTGGTTCGTCGGCGCCAACGCGCCGGCCGCTTTCCTCGGCCATTTCACGGTGTTCGTGCTGGCCTGCTTTGTCGGCTATATGGTGGTGTGGAATGTGACGCCCTCGCTGCACACGCCGCTGATGAGCGTGACCAATGCGATCAGCAGCATCATCATCATCGGCGCCCTGGTGCAGATCGCGCCGCCGCTGTTGGCGAGCGCCGGTTTGTCGCGGCCGGATGAGGCGATCCGCTGGCTGGCGCTGGTGGGCATTGCGCTCACCGCCATCAATATGTTCGGCGGCTTCGCCGTCACCCAGCGCATGCTGGGCATGTTCCGCAAATAAGGGAGACGCTCCATGTCAGCAAGTTTGGTAACGGTCTCCTATATCGGCGCGACCATTCTCTTCATCCTGAGTCTGGGCGGCCTTTCCAGTCCGGAAAGTTCGCGCCGCGGCAATCTGTACGGCATGATCGGCATGACCATCGCGGTGCTGGCCACCGTGCTCGGCCCGCGCGTCACCGTCGCCGGGATCCCCTGGATCATCGGCGCCATGCTGGTCGGCGGCAGCATCGGCCTCTACCTGGCGCGCAGCGTGCAGATGACGCAGATGCCGGAACTGGTCGCCTTCATGCACAGCATGGTCGGCTTGGCCGCGGTGGTCGTCGGCTATGCGAGCTATGTCGACCCGACCTCGACGCTGAACATCACCCCGACCGAAAAAGCCATTCATGAAATCGAGGTGTACATCGGCGTGTTCATCGGCGCGGTGACACTGTCGGGTTCGGTGATCGCCTTCGGCAAACTGTCGGGCAAGATCGGCGGCAAGCCGCTGCTGTTGCCGGCGCGGCACTGGATGAATTTGATTGCCTTGCTGGTGGTGCTCTGGTTCGGGCGCGAATTCCTGCATGCCGAAACCGTGCAGCAGGGCATGACGCCCCTGATCGTGATGACGGTGCTGGCGCTGTTGTTCGGCATCCATATGGTGATGGCCATCGGCGGCGCCGATATGCCGGTGGTGGTGTCGATGCTCAACAGCTATTCGGGCTGGGCGGCGGCGGCAACCGGCTTCATGCTGTCGAACGATTTGCTGATCGTCACCGGCGCCCTGGTCGGATCGAGCGGCGCAATTCTGTCCTACATCATGTGCCAGGCGATGAACCGCAACTTCATCAGCGTGATCGCCGGCGGCTTCGGTTCCGGCGCGCCCAAGGCCACCGCCAGCGGTGCCGCTGCCCCGGCCGGTGAAGTGGTGGCTGTCAGCGCGGTGGAGACTGCCGATTTGCTGCGCGATGCCAAGAACGTGATCATCGTCCCCGGTTACGGCATGGCGGTGGCGCAGGCCCAGCACACGGTGTATGAAATTACCAAATTCCTGCGCGACAAAGGCGTCAATGTGCGCTTCGGCATTCATCCCGTGGCCGGCCGCATGCCCGGCCATATGAATGTGCTGCTGGCCGAAGCCAAGGTGCCCTACGACATCGTGATGGAAATGGACGAGATCAACGCGGACTTCCCCGACACCGATGTGACCATGGTCATCGGCGCCAACGACATCGTCAACCCCAGCGCACAGGAAGACCCGAGCAGCCCCATCGCCGGCATGCCGGTGCTGGAAGTGTGGAAGGCCAAGACCTCGATCGTGATGAAGCGCAGCATGGCTTCGGGCTATGCGGGCGTCGACAATCCGCTGTTCTACAAGGAGAACAATCGCATGCTGTTCGGCGATGCCAAGAAAATGCTGGACGAAGTGTTGACGGCGTTGAAGGCCTGATTCTTTTCTTCGTCGGCCAGAAAGAAAAATCGGATCCGCGCGCAAGCCCGGGTCCGATTTTTTTGGGCGGAAATTACGTAGATCGCCATTTGGAGCGGTGTTTGAAGCATTTTTACTCCAAACGCCGCGCCAGTGCTGGAGTTTGCTTTTGTAATAGGCGGGCTCAGGATTAGGCAATAGGCAAGGCCTGACCCTGACACTCTGAACGGACCGGCGCCGATGGATTGAATTGTTTTTGTCATAGAGGAAGACTGACCGCTGGCCATTTCCGCAAAAAGAATCAGAGCAAAGAGTAACGTGTGGCGGATCATGAGGCCGCTAACGTTTGAATTCACCGGCCCGCGCGCTTTTCGCGCAGGTCCGGTGGAATGATGGGTTGGGCGTCTTGCGACAATAAAGCCATGAATTGGTCATGGATGCACCTTCTCGTGCCGTTCCAGCATTAGAACGAACTGTGAAATTCGCTTCGCGCGCGTTTCGGCTTTCTTGGCAGTTTGAATCCTGAACAGAACAGCGTACCGATTCCGACTGTCGAGCGTTCCGAAGAACGCTTTAGCCCGCGCATTGCCATCCAGCGCAGATTGAAAATCGTTTGGTACGGTTGCTTTGCTGGATGAGTCATACGCAGCATCCCATCGCCCGTCGAGCTTCGCACGCTCAATTTCTTTGAGCCCGGCGGGTTTCATTTTCTTTGATTTGATCAGGGCAAGCGCTTTATCCCGATTTATTTTCGACCAAACGCTCTTGTCCGAGCGTCGCGTAAATTTCTGGAGCCAGAATTGATCGTTATGCGCTTGCTTTTGTCCATCTATCCAGCCAAAGCAAAGAGCAATTTCGATGGCTTCGTCGTATGAAACTGACGACACATCAGCGCCCTTCTTTGCGAGCTGTAGCCACACCCCAGGCGATAAGGTGTGATTTTCATTTAGCCAGGCAGTCCAGTCTTGTTGCTGCTGAAAGTGATGAATCCGCAACTCTGTAAGGGACTTTGATTGAGGCTTCATTCTTGATTCCAACTGAGGTAGATAGACGCCCAACGTTCGAAATCACCGGCGATGCCGCCTAGCGGCAGCGTCCGAGTGCATTGATTGGTTAGGCCTTGCAGTAAGGACTTGGGATTCCAGACTATTCTCTTGTTAATTTTACCCTGCCGAAAGGTATAGCCTTACCGTTCTGGACGTTATCCAATTGCCAAGACCAAGAATTATTGGACTTGTCGTATGAGAAAGTGTTGTTGAAGGAAATGCCTCCGTCTCGTTCTCGGAAAAGGAAGGGGATCGCATCGCCACTTCGCTTGCCATGAGCGATAGCTTGAGCCGTAAGGCCTCCGCCTCCAGTAGAGTCGAGCCAAAGACATTGATATTCCAAGGCAACTTCATCCCGGCCAATGAGGACAACTGCTTCGTATTGAGGCTGCCCTTTGTCGTTCTTCTCGCGAGAAATTTCATGAATGCGTAGGTACTGATGGTTTAAAAACCACTCCGTAACTACATCGTGTGTAGTTTGTTTTCCGGCGATCGTTCCACGGAGCACCCACTTCCCCACCAGGTGCTCAAGGAGAGGATCGTTAATTGGTGCTGCCTCGCAAATAGCGGAACAAGCCATAAAACAGAAAACAAGGATGGAAACCAGAGTATGTCGCATTGTTGGATCCTCAAGCGTGCTGCGGTGGGCAAGGCCTAGCGTCTGACTTAAGCGGACCGCCGAAGGCGGGTCCGCTTGAAGTGAGTTCTAAGTGAGTTTTAGGAGTCGAGCTGGAATTGTTTTCAACAAAAAAGCATTTCCACTCGGACCTTGGGTCTACTTCTATACAGACAGCCGATTTCTTAAGCGGGAACAAGCACCGTCACCTGCGTACGCCTCAGCAGTTTCCTGGAATCGCTGTCGAAGGTAATCAGGTGTTCACCGAGGTGAATCACTGCCGCCGCGAGCCACGAGTACATCATGGGGTCGGGTTGGAATTATTGCATTTAAAAATTTCTACTTGGCTCTCGGGTCTACGACCGCTAAAGCCCGCGCACATCCTCAAATTTGGCCAGTCCTTTGTCGAAGCTGCCGAGAGGCAAATGGCCTGCCTTGCGCGCAATCTCCAGCACCAGGCAATCTGAAAAACCGAGAGAAGGGCGTGCGCGAAATTTCTCCAGGGCCAATTCGACAACGTCGGCGTCCTGCAGGGTCAATTGCCGATGACTGAGCAATAGTTCGATCGCCTTTGCGATCTGTATCGGTTTGCGCAAGTAGACTGCATCCAGCACCCACAAAGTCTCTGCTAGCACCAGATGCGAAACCCATGCTCCGCTTGCGATGAACTTCTCGGCGGCAGCGGCCCGGGCGGCATCGTCTCGCACCAGCAGCCGCACCAGCAGATTGGTATCAACGGCGCGCATGTTTTTTGCGGACGTGCTCCCTGATCCCGTCTTTCACGCTGGCGGTCGATACTTTCGTCGCCCCTTTATCGTCGAACAGGGCCGCGTGAATATCCGTCGAGCTATGGCGTCCGGCCCGGCGAACGACGATATGATCGTTGCTCTCGTCCCATTCGAGGATGGAACCGGGACCCACGCCGAGTTTCTTGCGCACTTCGGCAGGTACGGAAATCTGCCCTTGCGCGGTAATTTTGGATTGGGCGATGGTCATGGCAAAACATTACCACGGTAATTATAGGGGGTCAAGCGTGGTTTGATCGATTGTGAATGCCGGCGCCAGCGTCTGTTCAAAGCAAAATTCGCCTCCGTTGCTATCAAGCTGACGGAAACATTGGGGGACGAAAGACGACCCGCGATTACAGGTTCTGCGCCTTGAACTTCTTGCGCATGCTGATGTTTCCGCCCGACACCATGAACACCCCGTCGCCGCGATAGTGCAGCGTCTGCGCGTACTTCGGCGAGGCGGTGACATGCCGACGCCGTCCGGTGCGATCAGGCCGTCACACGGTCGCCGGACAGATCAAAACCATCCACGAATGAAAGGAAGCGACTGGCGGCCGGATTGGTGGTGGATGTAAGGTAAACCAGGGTAAGCGGGGCCACCAGTTGTGCGGCTTCTTTCGGTCGAAAGTAGGCGACGTCTCCGGCGTGAATGTCGCGCATGGATTCCGGCACGGCGGATACGCCTATGCCGGCGGCGACGAGCGCGACATTGGTCAGCATGTTTTCCACCTCGGCGGCGATTTTCGGCGTGAAGCCGGCACGGTGACAAGCCGAGATCAGGTCCGCGTACATGCCGGGGGCGCCTGGACGGCGCGTGAGGATAAAGGCCTCGCCTTTCAGGTCCCGTAGTGAAAGCAGGCCGGTCTGGCCTTTCTTTCCCTTGCCGGCGGCGCGCGCCAAACGGTGCGTGGCGGGCAGCACCAGCATCATCGGCTCATTCAACAGCACACGAAAGCCGACGCCGTCCGGTCGCGATACGGGCTTGCGCACCGTGCCGATATCGACAGAGCCGTCGGCCACCGATTGGATGAGCTTGGCGGCGCTACCCTCCTGAAATTCCAGTTCCACGTCCGGGTAGGCGAGGCGAAAGCCACGGATCAAACGGGGCGCCAAACTGTGGGTGATGGCGGAAGAAGTGAATCCAAGGGAAAGTTTCCCCATTTTCCCGTGCGCCGCGCTGCTCGCACGCTGGCCGGCGCGCTTCACGCTGGCAAGGATGGCCGTGGCCTCGTCCAGAAATACGCGGCCTCCCGCAGTTAACTCCACGCCCTTGGGCACGCGTTTAAACAAGGCGAACCCGAGCTCCTTTTCCAGCATGCGGATTTGCTGGCTAAGCGGCGGCTGCTGAATCCCCAGCCGCGCGGCCGCGAGAGTAAAAGTCCGCGCCTCGGCAACGGCGACAAAGTAACGCAAGTGTCGCAACTCCATCCTGCCTCCCCGATTAGTCAATACATTTTAAGTATATATAACTGCGAATCAATATATTTGACCATCGTACGGCGGGTGGCTTATGTTTGCAGCCGCGATGGACGCAGACGCATCAAGGGCGCCTCTATACATCGCGGCCGGCACAACGCCGGCAGGCAACCATAAAAAAATGACAGCGAGGAGAAATACCATGAAGTCCATGATCCGGACGATGGCCGGCGTGTTGTTGTTGCTCCATGCCGGCGCAATGTACGCGCAAGCGCAGACAAGAGAAAGACCGGAAAGGGCAGCCCGGTCGAGTCACGACAATTTCTACTGGCTGGGCGAAATCAACAAGACTTCAACGGTGATGGTGACCGAGCAAGGCATCGTACCCAAGGCGCTGGCCGCGACGATAGCGCGAGGCGTCGCGCACGTCATCGAAGACGGCAAGAAGCCGGGGGCGCCCCGCCCCGGGGACTACCTGCAATACGAACCGCTCATCATTGCCTATGCGGGGCCGGATGCGACGCGCATGCATTCGGGGCGCAGCCGCCAGGACATCCTCGCCACGACGCGGCGCGCCATGCTGCGGGAACGCGTGCTGGATCTCGCGGATGCGATGGACGCCGCGCGCGGCAAGCTGCTCGACCTCGCCGGCAAGAATCTCAACACCATTGTTCCCGCATACACCAATGGCGTCCAGGCGCAGCCCACCACCTATGCCCACTATCTCGGCGCATTCGCCGCCGCCTTCGAGCGCGACGCCGAGCGCCTGCGGCAGGCCTATGCCCGGCTGAATTTATGCCCGCTCGGCGCGGCGGCGCTGGGGACTTCGAGTTTCGCGGTGAACCGGCCGCGGCTCGCGGAACTTCTGGGATTCGACGGCGTGGTGCAAAACTCCTACGACGCGGCCCAGTTGTCGACCATCGACATCGGCGCGGAACTGGTCTCGCTCGCCGGCAATTCGGCGCTCACCATCGGCGCGTTCGTCCAGGATATTCATACGCAGTACCACCAGACCTCGCCGTGGCTGCTGCTGCAGGAGGGCGAACTGACCGGCACCAGCAGCATCATGCCGCAGAAGCGAAATCCTTATGGACTGAACACGCTGCGGTTGCAGGCCAGTGCCGTCGTCGGCGCGGCGACGACGTACATGATCGAGGCGCACAACGTGACCCCCGGCATGCCCGACTACAAGCGCGAGCAATCGCAGAAAACCGTCGAGGATGCGGTGCTCATGTTTCGCCAGCTCGGCCAATTGCTCGACAGCCTGGTCGTCAACGCACCGCGCGCGCTGGCGGAAGTGAACGCCGATTATTCGACGACCACGGAACTGGCCGATGTGCTGCAACGCGAGGCCGACGTACCTTTCCGGATCGGACATCATTTCGCCTCGGAGCTGGTGAATTTTTGCCGCGGCAATGGATTGAAGCCCGCCGAGATCCGCTTCCGGGACGTGGTGCGCATCTACGCCGAAGCGGGCGCACTGTACGGCCAGGCGGGCGCCAAATTTCCGCTAACCGAAAAGCGCTTTCGGGAATCGCTTTCGCCGGAGGGAATGATTGCCGCCAGCAAGGGCCTCGGCGGCCCCCAGTTATCCGAAGTGCAGCGAATGCTCGCCGAGGCAAACCGGCAGCTGGCCGGTGACGGCGCGTGGACAAGAGCCGCAAGAAAGAGACAGACGGATTCCCAGGCCAATCTGGACAAGGCCTTTTCCGAGCTTATGGCAAGCCAATAACCCGTTCGGCGCGACCTTCGCCGACGACCCGCGAACAGCAGGCGCCGGCGCGGCGCGATGCATTGATCGCAGACAAAAAAATTTTACGAGGAGAAACCACATGTCGAGCAAATCATCCCAGCCGGCGCACGCCGCGCTGCTGTGCGCAGCCGTCCTTGCCGGAACCCCGGCGCTTGCCGCAGAGGGGCCAATCACCCTTTACGCCAACCTGTACGTGGACTTCGAGAGCGTCAAGGCGGCGGGATCGGCCCTCAGCCGCAACGACCTGCCGCCCCGCAACCGCGTCAGCAGTAATTCGTCCTACCTCGGCTTCCGCGGCAGCGAAGCGCTGGGCAACGGCTACTCGGCGTGGTTTCAAGTGGAGAACTCGGTGCGCCCCGATTCACCCCAGACCGGCGACACCTTCGCCAGCCGCAACAGCGCGGTCGCGCTGAAAGGTGATTGGGGTGACGTGCTCCTGGGTCAATGGGACAGTCCGTACAAGAGCGCCACCTCGCGCCTGGATCCGTTCGGCAACACCAGCATCGCCGGCTATTCCAACATCGTCGCCGGCAATAGCACGTCCACGTTTGCGAACGCGGCGACCCGGCAGTCATTCGATCGCCGCCAGCGCAACATCGTCCAATACTGGAGCCCGGAGGGAAACAGCATTTCCATGCGCCTGGCCTATAGCGCCAACGAGGAGCGGGGATCGTGCACGGTCGCATGCAATCCCAGTCTCTATTCGGCGTCGATTTCCTATCGCGCCGGCCCCCTGTACCTGGTGGCGGCGGGCGAGCGCCATAACGAATACGCCAACATCGCCGCCACAACCACCCGCGATACCGGCGCCAAGGTCGCCGCCGGGTACGCGATCGACGGCCACAACAACCTCAGCGTGCTGTGGGAAACCATCAAGTACCGGGGCAATATCGCCGCGACGGGACTGCCCAAGACGTTCACCGCCGGGACCGCCTCGGAAGTCAGGCTGAAAACGTATTTTCTTGCGTACAAGGGCGATTTCGGCCGACATAACGTGCGCCTGAGCTACGGCCAGAACAAGAACCTGGAGCTCGACGGCGGCAGCGCACCCGATACCGGCGCGCGCTTCTGGGCGGCCGGCTATGGTTACGAGTTTTCCAAACAGGTTGAGGTGACGGTCTTTTACAGCACCATCGCCAACCAGGCCAAGTCGCGCAACGACTTCGCGGTCAACGGCATTCTAGGCGGCGCGGTCAACAACGGCGCCAGCCCCAAGGGTCTCGCGTTCGGAATGAAGTACCGGTTTTAGCCAGGTTTGGGGGCGGGTGGAATTGTTTCAACAAAAAATTTCCACACGACCCTCGGACCCAAGACCACTAAAGCCCGCGCACATCGTCAAATTTGGCCGGGCCTTTGTCGAAGCTGCCGAGAGGAAAATGCCCCGCCTTGCGCGCAAGCTTCAGCACCAGGCAATCTGAAAAACCGAGGGAAGGGCGTGCGCGAAATTTCTCCAGGGCCGATTCGGCAACGTCGGCGTCCTGCAGTGTCAATTGCCGATGACTGAGCAATAGTTCGATCGTCTTCGCGAGGCGACCCTTTCAAGCCGACGGATATATTGGGGGACGAAAGACGACCCGCGATCACAGGTTCTGCGCCTTGAACTTCTTGCGCATGCTGATGTTTCCGCCCGACACCATGAACACCCCGTCGCCGCGATAGTGCAGCGTCTGCGGGTACTTTGGCGACGTTGCAACATGCGCCTTGACGACTTCCCAGATGAACAGACTGTGCTTGGCAATTTGGCTGGCGTCGGCCAGGCGGCATTCGAAGTTGGCGTAGCACTCCTTGATCAAGGGCGCATCGACCTTGTCGCCGGCGACGGCGGTGAGTCCGAACTTGTCGAATTTGTCCACCTTGGCGCCGCTGCAATTGCCGATGCCGACCACTTCATTCCTGAGATCGGTGGTGGGAAGGTTGATCACGCATTGCCTGCTCTTGCGCAGCATCTCGAAGCTGTGATTGCCGTTCCAGATAAAACAGCCGAACAGGGCAGGAGAGAAGCCCATCATCATGTGCCAGCCCATCGTCATGATATTGGTCCGGCCTTTCCGCGCCGAGCTTACGAGCACGATCGGTCCCGGCTCCAGATAGCGGCGGATTTCGGCCAGCGGGAAGTCTTGCTTGCGAAATGTTTTCATGTGCGCCCGCCCTGAATTGAAAGCCTCGACAAGGGCGATGTTACGCAATTGCGGTGCAGTCAATAAACGTGTCGCCCCGGCTTATTGGAGAAACTGCGCCGAGGCGACAGCGTTTTTCAGGACTTGAGCAGTACTGAAACACGCAGAACGCCAATCGGCGCGCCTTCCGGGGCAAAAATGCTCCAAACGGCAATAGGGACGGGCACTTTCGAATTTCGTTTGCGTTCGCCAAACCTGCGACTTCATTGCGAGCGAGGTCATTGTGCGTCACTACCTCGGGGGTGCTCGCCGAGTTTTGCGCTCATGATCGTCTCCGGTCCTTTGCGGATGGCTGCCTGGCCTTGCCTGACGCTGGTGCGCGGCGTCGAGAACAGCTCCGTCTTCGCGCGATTGAAATGCGCCACCAGCAGATCGATGAACAGCCGGGTGCGCACCGGCAGGAAGCGGCGCGAGGCGAACACGATCTGGATCGGCGCGCTGTCGCTTGTCCACCCCTTCAGTACCTCGACCAGGCGGCCGTCGGCCAGCTCGGGCGCCACGTCCCAGATCGAGCGGCGCACCAGGCCCAGGCCGGCTAACGCCCAATCGTGCGCCTGCTCGCCGTTGTCGGTGACGAACTTGCCGCGCACGCGAACGGTGGTCACCGGATCGGCCGGCTTGCGCGCCGGACGAAAGCTCCAGTCGGCATGCGGCGAAGCGGTGCGGCTCATGACAATGCAGTCGTGCTCGGCGAGCTGGGACGGCGCTTGGGGCTGCCCACGGCGCATCAAGTAGCCGGGCGCCGCACAGATGATGCGGCGGTTATCGGCGAGCGGCCGGACCACCAGCCGCGAGTCATCGGCGCCGCCGATGCGCACCGCACAGTCGAAGCCCCCTTCGACCACATCCACCAGTGCATCCGACAGCGACAAGTGGACGGCGAGGTTCGGATGGTTGGCGGCGAACTGGGCGATGGCCGGCCCAATCCACCGGCGCCCGAGCGCGACAGGCGATGACACGCGCAGCACACCGCGCGCCTCGTTTCGGCCTTGACCGATTGCGGCTTCGGCGTCTTCCACCTCGGCAAGAATGGCCTGGCAGCGCTCGAAATAAATTGCGCCCTCGTCGGTGAGCGCCAGCCGGCGCGAGGTGCGCTGCACCAGGCGGACGCCGAGATCGGCCTCCAGCCGCGCGAGCCGCTTGCTCCCCACTGCCGGCGAGAACCCAAGCTCGCGACCGGCGGCGGAGAGACTGCCCGTCGTCACGGCGTAAACAAACAGCTTCATGTCGGAGAGGTCGGTCATAGAGGCTCCTGACGGCGGGGTTGCATCGGCCGGATCGAATTTATCTTCAACTATTTGGAACGGTTTGTTATGCGGAAATGTGTATTTTAATCCATATCAGAAAAGACGAAAGTATCGTCATTGAACCGAACTGTCCGAAGAATCCGATGCCGTCCCTCTCAATCCAGCCGCGTCCGCTGCCATGCCTCGATCACATCCTGCTCATTGCCGAGGACGCACAACCAACGCTGCGCTTTCTTCTCGATGTCGCGGGTCTGCGCATTGGCAGCCGCCCCCCGTTCCGCTTCGAGGGTTGGTGGCTGTACGCGGGCGCGCAGGCGGTGGTGCACCTGGTCGGACGCCCACGTGCGAACGAGCGCCCCGGCGCCGGCCCCGCGGTGCAATCTTCAATGCAAGCCGCCGCATGCGTGGTCGATCACATTGCCTTCCGTCTTGCCGATGCGGATGCCGTCCGCAATCGACTTGCGCTCGGCGGCTGGGCGTATCGCGAGGCGCGTGTGCCCGGGACGGGCGAGCGCCAGTTCTTTGTGCAGGTTCCATTGGGCCCGTCAGTCGAACTCGTGTTCGACGCCGAGCCGCAATCTGTCCCGGTCGCGGACCAAGCGGTTCAATGACGTTCCTTACTTTCTTCCACTCACCCCTTCATCTACTCACGAAAGGCACATCAACATGAATATCCACAAAACACTAGGCAATGCCATGATCGCTTGCGCCGGCGTCGCCATCGCGGCCGGGGGCCTGTCCGCGGCCGCTCAAGCCATCGAGGCCCTACCGCAGCCGAAGTCGGTGGTGATCGATCGCTCGATCCCGGCCGCGCAGCGCGAGGCAATGACGCTCGCGGCGCGACGCTACTACGCGTTCTGGAACACCGGCGAGGCGCGCTATGCGCAGGCCGCGCTGGCGCCGGACTTCATGGATCGCAATCTGCCGGCCGGGCGTCCGCAAGGCCCCGACGGCCCGGTGTTTGCGTCGGAGCACTTTCGTGCCGCGGTGCCGGACCTTCGCGCGGAAGTCGAAGAGATGCTCGTCGTCGGCGACCGGGTCGTCGGGCGCCTGCGCTTCAGCGGCCACTTTACCGGCATCTTCGGCAGCGGCGCGGCGGCAAAACAGGGTGACGGCCGCGCGATCGATTTCATTGCCACCGACATCTACCGCATTCACAACGGCCGCATCGCCGAGAACTGGCATCTCGAAGACAACCTGACGCTGCTGCAACAGCTCGGCGTCGTCGCCCAGTGAAACCGACCAACTGCCAGGGATCATCGACATGAAATCATCAAGACTGCCTCTGCCCATCATCGCGCTCGCGCTGGCCGCGTTCGCCATCGGTACCACCGAGTTCGTCATCATGGGCATCCTGCCCGATGTGGCGCGCGACCTCGGCGTGTCGATCCCGTCGGCCGGCCTGCTCGTCACCGGCTATGCGCTCGGTGTGGCGATCGGCGCGCCGCTGATAGCCGCGCTCACCGTGCGCTGGCCGCGCAAGGCGACGCTGATCGCGCTGATGGGCGTGTTCATCGCCGGCAATCTGCTCTCGGCGTTGGCGCCGGGCTACACCGCGCTGATGGTCGGCCGCATCGTCGCCTCGTTTGCGCATGGCTCCTTCTTCGGTATCGGCGCGGTGGTCGCCGCCGGCCTGGTGGCTTCCAACCGGCGGGCCGCGGCCATCGCCTTGATGTTCACCGGGCTCACGCTGGCGAATGTGCTCGGCGTGCCGCTGGGCACCTTGGTCGGCCAGCAGTTCGGCTGGCGTGCGACATTCTGGGCCGTGGCCGCGCTGGGCGTGATCGCGATGGCGGCCGTGGCGATTCTGGTGCCGCGTGCCGCATCGGCCGGGGCGAACCCCGGTAGCGGTGAATGGCGCGTGCTGCGGCATCCCCAAGTGCTGCTGGCGCTGGCGCTTACCATCTTCGGCTTCGGCGGCATCTTCACCGCCTTCACCTACATCACCCCCATGCTGCAGGACCTGGCCGGTTTCTCGCCGCGGGCGGTCACGGCGATCCTGTTCCTGTTTGGCGTCGGGTTGACCCTCGGCAATACGCTGGGCGGCAAGCTCGCCGACTGGAAACCGATGCCGTCGATGCTCGGCATCCTCGCGGTGCTGGCCCTGATTGAGGCACTGTTGTCGATAACGATCACGCAGCCCATCGCCGCCGTTGCAACCATATTTGTGTGGGGCATCGCCGCCTTCGCCACCGTGCCCGGTCTGCAGATGCGCGTGGTCGATCAGGCGCGCCAGGCGCCGACGCTGGCTTCCACGCTCAACATCGCCGCATTCAATCTCGGCAACGCCGGCGGCGCCTGGCTGGGCGGCCGCATGATCGAGGCGCAGATGCCGTTGCATACCGTGCCGCTCGGCGCTGCTGCCGTGGCCATGGTGGCCCTGGGCATCGCCGCCTTCAGCATTCATCTCGAGCGCAGGGTTGCCGCATGCGCCGCAGCGCAACCGGCTTGAGTCGTCGCGGGCGGCAGCAAGCAGCAACAAGCAGCAACAAGGACAGGCACTCTGCGCGTCTGTTTTCGGCCACGCCAATATCCGGAATGACCGTAAACTGTGGCGTCTCCGTACATAAAACCTCCTTCCGGATCATGACCGCCAAAGACGACGCCAAGCGCCCACCCGAGAAAGCACCCGCTGGCAATGAGAGCGGCCTGAAAAAAGGCCTGACCAGCTACGGCGACCGGGGCTTCTCGCTGTTCCTGCGCAAGGCGTTCATCAAGGGCGCCGGCTACACCGATGCCGCGCTCGATCGGCCGGCGATCGGCATCGCCAACACGGGTAGCGCCTACAATCCCTGCCACGGCAACGCGCCGCAGCTCATCGAAGCGGTGAAACGCGGGGTGATGCTGGCCGGCGGCCTGCCGATGGATTTTCCGACCATCTCGATTCACGAGAGCTTCGCCGCGCCGACCAGCATGTATCTGCGCAATCTGATGTCGATGGATACCGAAGAGATGATCCGTGCCCAGCCGATGGATGCGGTGGTGCTGATCGGCGGCTGCGACAAGACGGTGCCGGCGCAATTGATGGGCGCGGCATCCGCGGGCATTCCCGCCATTCAATTGATCACCGGCTCGATGCTGACCGGTTCGCATCGCGGCGAACGCGTCGGCGCCTGCACCGATTGCCGCCGCTACTGGGCCCGGTTTCGCGCCGGCGAGATCGATGCCGCCGAGTCGGCGGACGTCAACAATCAATTGGTGGCCAGTGTGGGCACCTGCTCGGTGATGGGCACCGCCAGCACCATGGCCTGCATTGCCGAGGCGCTGGGCATGACCGTTGCCGGCGGCGCCTCGCCGCCGGCGGTCACCGCCGATCGCATCCGCGTTGCCGAGGAGACCGGCGCGCGCGCGGTGCAGATGGCGCGCGATCGACTCACCATCGACAAGATTCTGACCCCGGCCGCATTCGAGAACGCGCTGCGCGTGCTGCTCGCCATCGGCGGCTCGACCAATGGCATTGTGCACCTGGCGGCCATCGCGGGACGCGTCGGCCTCGACATCGATTTGCAGGCGCTGGACCGCATGGGCCGCGATACGCCGGTGCTGCTGGACCTCAAGCCGTCCGGCCAGCATTACATGGAAGACTTTCATCACGCGGGCGGTATGGCGACCCTGTTCCGCGCGCTGAAGCCGCTGCTGCATCTGGATGCGCTGACGGTGACGGGGCGCACGCTGGGCGAGGAACTCGAACGGGCCGGGCCGGGTTTTGCGCAGGATGTGGTGCGCACTATCGACAATCCTGTCTATCCGCAGGGCGGCATTGCCGTGCTCCGCGGCAATCTGGCGCCGGGCGGCGCGATCATCAAGCAATCGGCGGCCGACGCGAAACTGATGGAGCATGAAGGCCGTGCCGTGGTCTTCGAGAACGCCGAAGATCTCGCCGCGCGCATCGACCGCGATGATCTCGAGGTCGCCGCCGATGACATTCTGGTGCTGAAGAACATCGGCCCCAAGGGCGCGCCGGGCATGCCCGAAGCGGGATACCTGCCGATCCCCCTCAAGCTCGCGCGCGCCGGCGTCAAGGACATGGTGCGCATTTCCGACGGGCGTATGAGCGGTACGGCCTTCGGCACCATCGTCCTGCATGTGACCCCGGAATCGGCGGTGGGCGGCCCGCTGGCGCAAGTGCGCAATGGCGACCGCATTCGCCTCAGCGTGCGCAACCGCGAGATCAGCCTGCTGGTGCCGGATGATGAACTGGCGCGACGCACGCAGAACAATGTGATCAAGGAACCGACCGCCGAGCGCGGCTATCGCAGGCTGTTCCTGCAAACCGTCATGCAGGCCGACAAGGGTGTCGATTTCGATTTCCTGCGCGCGACGCACATCAAGGGCAAGACGCCGCGGGGTTGAAACGCCGGGGTGTCTGCGTTTTTTTGCGGGCGCCGATTCGCAATTCGGCATCAAGAATAAATTCACGTAGAACGCCATTCGGCGCGCCTTTTCAGGCAAAAATGCCTCGAAACCCCCGCCAATGCTGGACTTTGCATATGCGGCGGAACCTTGTTTGCTGATGTTCGGTTGATGTTCCGTTGATGTTTCGCTGATGTTTCGTTGAAGCTGCGCTGCAAGCGCCGACAACCAAAATCGATGTGAAGCGTTTATCCCGGTATGAAACGCTTTTTCACATCGCTGATTTTCCTGTTGCTGGCGTCGACGGCCTTTGCCGCGCCGCGCGCCGTCGAGGCGCGTCCGGTCGAGCTGCATCAGTCGCTCAATATGTCGCTCGCGGCGGCGGATACGCAGGGCAAAGTCGTCGCCCTGACGCTGGACGCCTGCGGCGGCGCGTTCGACGAAGACCTGATTCAATTCCTGATCCGGAAAAATATTCAGGCGACCATCTTCGCCACCAAGCGCTGGATCGATCGCAATCCGCGCGGCGTGGCGATGCTGACGGCGCATCCGGATCTGTTCGAAATCGAGGATCACGGCGCCAATCATGTGCCGGCCGTGATCGGCGCGGGGCGTCGCGTGTACGGCATTGCCGGCGAACCCGATGTCGCCCATCTGGTGAGCGAAGTCAGCGGCGGCGCCGAGGCGGTGGCACAAATCAGCGGCACCGCGCCGCGCTGGTATCGCGGCGCCACCGGCGAATACGATGCGGCCGCCATCGACGTGATCAAATCGCTGGGCTATCAAATCGCCGGCTTTTCATTGAACGCCGACGCCGGCGCCACCCTCAGCCGCCGCGCCATCGTGGCGCGGCTGAAATCAAGCCGCCACGGTGACATCATCATTGCGCATATGAACAAGCCGAACTCGGATACGGCGGAAGGTCTTGCCGAGGGGCTAAGCTGGATGCTGGCGCAGGGGTTTCAATTCGTTACCCTGAATGCGATGAATGTGCACGCACCGGTTTGACTGAACGCCGCGCTGCGCGCGGCCGTGCCTCAGTTCAGGGGGCGAGACGCCGTCCCGCCGTCTGCGCTTGCCCCGAGCTGGGCGGGCGCGGCGGACTCAGCGCGGTATTGGTGATGGCAATACCGTTGTCCAGCAACACCCAGGTCAATTTGGAGACGGCGTGATAGGAGCGGGTGCCGCCGCCGCTGTCGGGCACCGGGCATCCTTTCGCCATTTCCAGCGTGATCGACCTGGCCGAGTCGGCATTCGGCTGGCAGCGCCAGTTGCGGCCGTCCTGGATGGCGCAATCGGTAAGTTTGCCCGAGGGCTCGTTGGAACCGACGACCCAGAAAAAAACTTCATTGTGCGGCTTCAGCACGCGATAGCGATAACGTTCGGCGGCAACCAGGTTTCCGGTGCATAGCTCACCCTGCCAGCTGCCTTGCTCGCAGCGTGCGGTGTAAATGGTGCGTTCACCTTGCAGGGTCACCGTATCGGTCGCCCATACCAGTGCGCAAAACACGGCCAATGCCACGGCCAGTATCGATAAATTTCGAAACACGCCAACTCCTCCGAATATGCTTTTTTGCTTTTATGATCTTGATTCTATACGACAAGGCGCGCCAGCGCGAGGAGCCGGCCAATTCGCCCGAATCGCGTCCGGCGAGGGGAGTGCCGCAATGCCATATCGCCTTATCGTTTTATCGCTTTATCGACCAGCATGGCGGATTACTTGAGAAAAGCAAACGGCCCGCAATTTGCGGGCCGTTTGCAGATATTGCCGGATCGATTGCGTGACAGTTTTATTTCGCCGCCGCAATCGGCGTCAACAGATCGGGCGCACCATCGACGCGCACCAGTTTCGGATACTTCGGTCCCTCGGTGTAATTGATTTTCACCGTCGAGTAGTAATCCTGGTTATGCACCAGCAGCTCGATCGGCGTTTTGTCCTTTTGCGCGCGGCTCAGCGCGGCCACCAGTTGTTCGCCATCGAAGCCTTCACCGTTGACGGCAACGATCTTCAGGCCCGGCGCCATGCCGGCGTCGAACGCCGGGCTGCCCCACAGCACATCGACCACCTCGCCCGGCTCGGCGCCGCGCCCGCGCTCGCTGGCGACGACGAATCCCAGCGAGTACATCAGGTTGAGCATCTTGCTCTCTTTCTGGCTGGCCTTGAACAGTTCGGTCGGCGTGTCGGTGTACGTCAGCTTCCAGCCGCCGCGGGTGATGCCGTCTAGCGGCGCACGCACCTCGGTGGAATCGAGGCGGCTGCGCAGGAAAGCATTCCAGTCGGCCGGCTGCACCGCGTTCAGCGTTTTCACGATTTCGTCGAAATCGTAGGGCTTCACCTCGTGGCTGGTCCTGGCGAAGGCCGCGTCGTTGCCGTAGAACACCTTGATGTAATCATCCAGCGATTTTTTGCCCTGCGAAAGCTCGCGGATTCTGGTGTCGATGTCCAGCCATACCAGGGTGCCCTCGGGATAAAAATCCACCGAGCGGCGATAGTTGCTCCAGGCGCTCGAGGTGTTGTACAGGATCTGCGCGTTATCGGCGGTGTCGCGCAGCGGACGCCAGGCGCGGCCGGGACGATGGTCCATGGCGGCTGCCGTTATCGCCACCGAATCGCGATATTGCTCGGCACTCCACATGCCGGCGCGCGCGGTCAGCACTTCACCCAGATAGTTGGTGAGGCCTTCATAGACCCACAGCAGTTCGCCCTTCATCGGCACACCGTAGTTCGGGGTGGCGAGGCCGGCCGGGCGGCGGAACTTGCCGTTCCAGGAATGCACGTACTCGTGCGGCAGCAGCGAAGGATCGGCCAGGTAGGCGGTGGTCGAGGTGAAGAAGTCGGCGGTGGTGCGGTCGTCGCTCGACTGATGATGCTCGAGCCCGAAGTGCGCGGTGCGCTCCGACAGCGCCAGCAGGAAATCGTAGTGGTCGTAATGCTGCGCACCGAACAGGGCGACCGCCTGCTTCACCAGCGCTTGATGGTGCTTGATCTGCGCCTCGGTGATCTCGAGGTTCTCCGCGCGATCCGCCGCCAGGTTCAAAAACACCGGCGGGTTGGCCCCGGGGGCGAGGTCGATGCGCTTGAAATGACGGCCCGCCATCAAGGGCGAATCGACCAACTCGGTCACGCTGACCGGCTTGAAGCTGGTGCCGTCGGCGGCAGCAGCGGTTTTTTCCAGCGCGGTGGCGAACTCCCAGCCGGCCGGCACCTTGATCGTGGGCGCGATCTGCACGCGGCCGGTGTTGTAGTCCGCCGGGTAGAACAGCACCTGGTTCCACTCCAGCACCACCATGCGCGGCGTGGCCGAGACGCCGGCGCCGAAGTTGCCGCTGCCGGTGGGCGAGAGGAACTGGAATTCGATATCGAGGCTGCTCACCCCGGCCGGCACCTCCAGGTGCAACACATACATGTCCTCCAGATCGCGGCGCCAGGCAATGCGCTGGCCGTTGGCGCTGATCTTCAACCCCGTCACGCCGTCGATCGGGCCGGTCGGGCCATGTTCGCCGGGAATCCATTTCGGAAAGGCCAGCTTCAGCGGGCCCGATTTCACCGGCAAGGTTTCGCGCACCGCAAAAATCTTGCGGGCGGCGTCGCTCAGATCGACCTTCAGCGTAAGCGTGCCGGGATAGGCGGCATCGATCGTCTTGGCGCCCAGCAGCGGGCCGAGGGTGGCGCAAACGGTAAACAGGGCAAGCACGGAGGCGCGATGAATCATCGAGGGCATGGCGGGGTTTCCTGTGTGACGTTGAAGGGGGAAGGCAAGGAAAGAAGCGAAGGCAAAGAAAAAAACGGACGAAACAGAAGCGCCGTAGCATATCGCGATACCGCATCAAATGCAGTGACCACGTGTAATTTTGAAGAGGCCCGGCGATCGAGATCGCCAGTTGGTGCGCCATCCCGGGCAAAAATGCCCGGAAAGGCGCGCCAGCGCTGGACTTTCAAATGCTGGGCTGTCTGGCTTGATCCGCAATCGCTGCGGCCGGTTGACGCAATGCTCCGTGCAGACAAGGCCGAACGTATGGGAAACTGCGCACGGTCATACAAGAACGCGGCACTTTATTTTGATAATAATTTCCGACTATCCTTATGCCGTTACGAAAAGACAGCCGCGAACCACCGCGAACCATGCGCAAGCCGCCGGCGGCCCGCATTCCATGAACCGGGCCTGCAAATGCAGGACCATTTCTGAACCCGCCGGGCAATGTCCGGCTTCACTTGGAGAGATCATGAAACAAATTCAATTGAACGCCTCCACGCCAATCTCGGTGTGGCCCATGCCCGCAGCCATTCTCGCCGCCGCACTGGCCGCGAGCGCAGCAACCGCTTTCGCCGCGGACCAGGCACCCGCCGCACAAAAGCCGCTGCCCGTCGCCCTGGTGGAAACGCTCAACAAACTTTCCGGCGGGCCGCATGCCGGCTATCGCGCCAATCATGCCAAGGGCGTACTGGTGTCCGGCACCTTCACGCCGGCGAAGACGGCCACCGCACTCAGCAAGGCGCCGCATTTCAAAAAGCAGGTGCCGGTGATCGTGCGTTTCTCCGACGGCACCGGTGTGCCCAATATGCCCGATGCCGATCCCAACGCCAGTCCGCACGGCATCGCCATCCGCTTCCAGTTGCCGGGCGGCGCCAGCACCGATATCGTCAGCATCTCCTCCAACGGTTTCCCGGTCGCCACGCCGGAAGATTTTCTTGCGCTGCTGACGGCGATTTCGCAAAGCGGCCCCGATGCCGCGAAGCCGACGCCGATCGAGAAATTCCTTGGCGGCCATCCCGCCGCCGCCAAATGGGTGAGCACCCCGCGTCCGGCGCCGGAGAGTTTCGGCACGCTCGCGTTCTATGGCGTCAATGCCTTCAAGTTCACCAATGCCAATGGCCAGAGCAAATATGCGCGCTACCAGATCCTGCCGATGATCGGCGAGCATGCGTTAAGCGATGCCGATGCCGCTAAGGCCGGGCCGAATTACCTGATGGAGGAACTGCCCAAGCGCATCGCGCGCGCGCCGGTGAAGTTCAAGCTGATGGCGCAAATCGCCAAGGCCGGTGACAACGTCAATGACGGCACCGCCGTGTGGCCGGACGATCGCCAGCTGGTCGAGCTCGGCACCATCATCCTGACCCAAACCTCTCCGGACCAGGTGGCGGCGCAGAAGGCGCTGCTGTTCAATCCGCTGTCCTTGCCGGCGGGAATCGAACCCTCGGCCGACCCGGTGCTGCTGATGCGGCCGGCGGCCTACGGCGTGAGTTACGCGCAGCGGGCACAGTAAGCGGCGAATTCAAAATCGTAGAACGCCATTCGGCGCGCCTTTCGGGGCATTTTTGCCCGGGGAGGCGCGCCAATGCTGGAGTTTGAAAGCCGGAAACCTCCGGTAATTGCGCGCAATGAAATCGGTAGTGCGGAAGAGATTGCTACCCGACCGCCAACAAATTCTCCAGTTCACGCAAGGAACGCACCTCGTAATGCGGCCTGACACCTTCCGGCGCCGTACGCCCATCCACGTTCACCCAACAGGTATGCAAGCCCGCATTGATGCCGCCGACGATATCGGAATCCGGATTGTCGCCGACCATCAGCACCTGCTCCCGCTCTGGGTGTCCCATGATGGCGAGCGCGTGATCGAAGATGTCGCGATGCGGTTTGGCCACGCCGACCTGTTCCGATATCACCAGCACGTCGAAGTGATGCCGGAGGCCGGTGCGTTCCAGACGCGTCTGCTGCAACTCGGTGAAGCCATTGGTAATGATGCCTAGCTTCGCCTTGCCTTTTAGCGCAGTCAGCAGACTGGTGGCGCCGTCGATCGGTGTGCAGATGTCGGCCATGGCAGACATGTAGGCGCTGTTCAGCGTTTGCGCCGGCACCTGTAATTGCTCGGCCCAAGGTTGGAAGCGGCGATGCTGTATTTGCTGCGCGCTGATTTGGCCATTCTGGTATTCCACCCACAGCGGTTTGTTGACGCGGTGAAGTCGATCGCGAAGCCGGCGAACATGCGCTGCAGTCCGCGGAAAGCGTCGAAGTGGAACAGGGTGTCGTCGGCGTCGAACAGGATCCAGTCGTAAGCCTTCATCGGTTTCATTGAATCCTTCATTCAATGCGGCCCGTGGAATGGAGCCAGTCGAGAATCAGTTTTGCAACGGGTGAGCAGCGTTCGCGGTCACCATAGTTGAACCAAGCCAGTTCCTCGATTTCGGTCGAGGCCATTGGCTCGCCACCGCATTCCGCGAAATAGCAGGTGTTCCTGACCATCACGCCTTCTGGTTTGCCGTCGGCTTGGGCGCTGAAGCTACAGGCGTGGACCAGGGCCTCTGGCAACAGGTCGACGGACAGCTCTTCGCGGATTTCACGAATCAGCGCGGCCGCATCGCTCTCGCCCGGCTCACGCTTGCCGCCGGGAATGTAGAAAATCGTTTTGCCTTTGGAGCGTGCGAACAGCAGTTGTTTGTTGCGGATGTACAGCCAGGCGAGTTTGTCGATTTCAGTCACACAAAATACCTTTGATAGCTCTTGAAACAAGCAGTCGAAAACTTTAAGACTGGAATTGGAGCGAGTGCCGCTCCCCCTCTTGATTCGCCTAGCCGAAAAATCGACCCATCCCCGAAGGCAGTTGTCCGCTTGCGTCAGCCGTTGCTTCCATGAGGTCAAACCATTCTTGGCCTGAATGGCCACGAAGCAATGGGCGCATTTGGTGCAGGAAAATTTTTGCATGTTGCCAGGAAAGTTCAATTTCGCTTCCGGTCATGCGATCAACGATAACGGGACTCGCATATCCCAATCGTTCAGTCTCCCCGGTCGGCAGTTCCTTGAGTCGAACTTTATAGAAAAGCCAATACTCGGATCCATCCGGGCTTCGAAAAGCAGCGGCTAGCGAACCGCCGTCTCTGATCATCTCGACGCTATCAACTATTGAAATGGCTGGAAGCATAGGTTGTAGCTTAAATTGTTAAGGCGATGAGTCGCGAAATTATCGGAGGCACTGTTTCAATCGGGCCACGTCGAATGAACGCCACCGATTACCTATCTCTTCAAATGAAAATCTAGTTCTTCTCCACATACTTCCGATTCCCCTCCACCGCCTTCTTCGCAATCCCGTCAATCATCCCCGGCGCGATCAATTTCAGCCATTGCCCGAGCTTGCCCTTCAAGGTCATTATTTCCTCGCGCTGCCGTTGCTCGATGGCGCGCAGGATGATGGACGTGCATTCCTCCACGCTCATGGCTTCACTCTTGCCGACCGGATCAATCTTCGCCGGCTTCCCGTCGGCGCCGGTGGCGTTTTCGCGGATGCCGGTGGCGACGAAGCCGGGATAGATCATGGTGACGGTGACGCCTTCATCTTCGAGCTCGATGCGCAGGGAATCGAAGAAGCCGCGCATGGCGTGCTTGCTGGCGGCGTAGCCAGTGCGGGTCGGCACGCCGACCAGGCCGGTAAGGCTGGCGATGCCGACGATGCGGCCCTTGCTGGCTCGCAGATGGGGCAGGGCGTAGTGGGTGCAGTACACCGCGCCCATGTAGTTCACCTGCATGATGCGCGCCAGCATCGACACATCCTGGATGTCGGCGAATTTGGCCCACATGGTCATGCCGGCGTTATTGACGAGGGTATCGATACGACCGAATTCCTTGATGGCGGCGTCGATGATTTTCCTGCAATTGGCTTCGATGCCGACATCGGCGCTGACGATGATGACCTTGGCCCCCGCGCCGGCGCCGCGGGTGCGCACCTGCGCAGCAACGCGTTCCAGTTCGGCCTCGCGCCTGGCGGTCAGCACCAGCAGTGCGCCTTGCTCGGCCAGGCGGTAGGCCAGTTCCTCGCCGATGCCGGTGGAGGCGCCGGTGATGATGGTGACGTTGTTCTTGAAGCTCATGATGGCCGGACTCACAGGGTTGACGTGAGCGCCATTCTAAGCTTCCGTCTCCACATCCGGAATATGGTTGAAGGCGATCGCCATCTTGCCGTGGTCGAGCGCGCGATGGGCGCCGCCGAAATAGGCGGCGCGCTTGCCGTATTTGAGGGTGACGGCGTCGATCGCGGAATTCAGTTTCTGGTTTTCATTATCGGTGGCGAACAGGCTGCTGGTGTGGCTGCCGGCGGGCGTCAGTTCGAGCAGGACCATGGCCACCTGCAGGGGCGTGGCATTTTTGCGTTTCGGAAATTTCTGCCACAGCGTTTCAATGGCGTGCAACAGGGCCAGGGTGTCCTGGGTTTGCATCAACCGCGTCTCGATTTCCCATGAGGGCGCATTCAGGAACTTGACTTTGATCGCCAGCCGGCTGGCGAAGTAACCGGCCTTGCGCAAGCGCATCGCCGCTTTTTGCGTCAGCCGGTCCAGCACCGCATAGGCGTCCTCGCGATTGCGCAGCGCCGGCGCCAGCACATGCGAGTGGCTGATCGAACTGGTTTCGTTTTCCTGTTCCGCCACTTCCGCGCCGCGCAGCCGCGCGTAGAAGCGTTCACCGCCGACGCCGCCCCAGATGGTGCGCAACTGGTCCGAGGTCTGCGCATACAACTGGGCGATGGTGCGGATGCCATAGTCGTTCAGGCGCGTTTCCATATTGTGGCCGATGCCGCTGAGCGCGCGCAGTGGCAAATGCAGCAGCTGTTGCGGCACATCGTGTTCCTGCAGGACGATGAGGCCGTCCGGCTTCTGCATATCGGAGGCCAGCTTGGCGAGGAAGGTATTGGGCGCGAGGCCGATCGATACTTTCAGATATTCGCCGACCTTGGCGGCGAGGTTGCGCTTGATGTCCTGCGCCAGTTCGCGGGCACGTTCGACGGTTTTGTGGCCCGCCGGCAAATCGCAGACCATTTCGTCGATCGACAGCACTTTGCGCACCGGTGCGATGTCGTCGATGGCCCTGAAAGCCTGGCGGTGATAATCGATATACAGCTCGTGGCGCGCCACCACCAACTGGATATCGGGAATCAGTTTCTTCGCCTCGCCGACATTGGTGAGCGTCTTGACGCCGAATTTCCTGGCTTCATAACTGGCGGCGATCAGGCAGGTGGAATCCGCCAGCATCGGCACCACACCCACCGGTTTGCCGCGCAATTCGGGGCGCGCCTGCTGCTCGCAAGAGGCGAAGTAGGAATTGAAATCGACGAGAAGGGCGCTGAGTGACATGGCGTAAATTTTACGCCGAGGATTGATAACTGTAAATAAATACAGTATCATTCATCGGCACCAAAACTTTTGACCTCGTCATTCCAGTACAGGCTGGAATCCAGTACTTCGTTCAGTTAGAACCTGCGGCGGACGTGGGGTGAAGGCATGCCTTCACGCCTACGCTGGGACGACGACGCTGGACTATCGGACTACAGCGCCGAAAAATCCGTTTTCGCGATCAAGGTCTTCACCATCGTTTCCAGCCCGGCACGGTCTTCATCATCGAAGCGCGCCAGTGTGGGGCTGTCGACATCGAGCACGCCGATCACCTTGCCGCCGGCCATCAGCGGGATGACGATTTCCGAATTCGAGGCCGAATCGCAGGCGATATGCCCCGGAAACTCATGCACATTCGGCACCACAAAAGTTTTTTTATGGAAGGCCGCGTTGCCACAGACGCCGCGCGGCGCGGGCAAAACGGGAATGCGTACGCAGGCGGGCTTGCCCTGGAAGGGGCCGAGCACCAGGTCATTGCCGCGCAGGAAATAGAAACCGGCCCAGTTGAGGTCGGCCAGCATCAGGAAAATCAGTGAGGAAAAATTCGCGGTATTGGCCATCAGGTCGCGCTCGCCTTCCAGCAGGCCGGTCAATTGCTTGTTCAAATCGCTGTAGAAAACGGCCCTGGATTCGCTGGCGATGGCTTGGGCTTCGAACATGAAAAAAACTCCGGTGCATGGGTGTTTGCAGTTTAGCAATAAAAAAGCCCGGCCATCGCTTGATGGCCGGGCCTGGGTGCAATGATTCGTTAATTACTTGGCAGCGGGTTCTGCGGTCTTGGCGTTATGTTTTTTGCGGTAGATTTTCTTGCTGTCGCGGTTTTCTTCCTTGGTCAGCTTGGCACGCTCGGCCTTGGTGACTTTGCCGTCGGACTTGGCGGCGGCGATGTCATTGTTCAGTTTGGTTTCACGCTTTTCCAGATTGGCGGATTCCTTGCTGGTGAGTGCACCGGAAGCCTGGCCGGCCTCGATGCGTTTTTCCTGGTTGGCGGCGCGCTTGTCGATCACCGGCGTGTTGGTGCTGGCGGGCGGGGTGGCAGTCTGGGCGAAAACCGCGGCGCTGATCACGCCGGCAAACAATGCTGCAACGAGAGCTTTGGTATTCATAGGTTGTCCTTTGGGGTGAAGTGAGGTTTTTTGTTCAAGGAGTGTTGCTCCTTGCCCGCCTAACGCGGGCTGATTTGTTTCCGTTTACCCGCCGGTTCGTCGAAAGTTGTATCAATCGATGACAGATGGGCCGTCTATAATGCAAAGCTTCATCAAGTCTGGAGTCGTCATGCCGACCCGCCGCATTTCATTTACCGCCGCCGTTGCGGCATTTTTATTCTTATCCCTGATTCTCGTTAACGCACAGAGCACTGCCGAAATGTCCAAAGCCGCCCCTGCCACCGCTATCGCCACCCCGCCCGTCGCCAAAAAAATCCCCAAGACCCTGGAGATGTTCGGCGACAGGCGCGTCGACGATTATTTCTGGCTGCGCGAAAAATCGGACGCCGCCGTCATCGACTACCTGAAAGCCGAGAACGCCTATACGCAGACGGTGCTGGGGCCGATGAAGGCATTCCAGGACACGTTGTACAAGGACATGCTGTCGCGCATCAAGGAGACCGACGAGAACGTGCCCTACAAAAAAGGCGCGTACTACTATTACTCGCGCACCGAAGCCGGCAAGCAATATTCCATCTACTGCCGCAAGGTCGGCAGCCTGGCCGCCAGGGAGGAAGTGATCCTCGACCTGAACAAACTGGCCGAAGGCAAAGCCTTTCTGGGACTCGCCGATTTGGCCGTCAGCCCGGATGGCAAATGGCTGGCCTATGCGCTCGATTTCACCGGCTTTCGCCAGTACACCCTGTATTTCAAGAATCTCGAAACCGGCAATACGCTCGACGACAAGGCCGAGCGCGTGACTTCGGTCGCCTGGGCCAGGGACAACAAGACGATTTTCTACACCACGGAAGACGCGACCACCAAGCGTTCCAACAAATTGTTCCGCCATCATCTCGGCGACACAACGGACGCGCTGCTGTTCGAGGAAAAAGACGAGCTTTACGGTCTCGGCGTGGAGTCCACGCGCAGCGAGCAGTACATCATCGCCACCTCGGTCAGCTCCGAGACGACCGAGCAGCGCCTGCTCGATGCCGACAAGCCCGATGGCGATTTCGCCGTCTACCTGCCGCGCCGCGAAAATATCAAATACGGCATCGACCATCACGGCAACGAGTTCTACATCACCACCAATGACCGCGGCCGCAACTACCGCCTGATCAAGACTCCGGTTGGTCCGGCCAATGAAAAGACCTGGACGGAGATCATTCCGCACCGCGACGACGTGAAGCTCGACGGCGTCGATATGTTCAAGGATTTTTTCGTCGCCATCGAAAAATCCGGCGGCCTACCCAAGCTGCGCGTGTTCGACATCAAGAGCGGCAAGGTGCAGGACATCGGCTTTCCCGAAGCCGCCTACGAAGCCTCGCCCGGCCAGAATGCCGAGTTCGATACCAAACTCTATCGCTTCAATTACGGTTCGCTGGTGACGCCGAATTCGGTGTTCGATTACGACGTGAGCACCCAGGCGCGCACCCTGAAAAAACAGCAGGAAGTGCTGGGTGGCTACCAGCCCTCTGATTACCAAACCGAACGCATCATGGTCAAGGCGGCCGATGGCGCCATGGTGCCGGTGTCGATGGTCTACAAGAAATCGCTGAAGAAAAACGGGCCCCAGCCGATGCTGCTGTACGGCTATGGTTCCTATGGCATTTCGATGCCGCTGGGCATGCGCTCCTCGCGTCTGGCGCTGGTCGATCGCGGCATGATTTACGCGATCGCGCATATTCGCGGCGGCGGCGAGATGGGCAAGGCCTGGCACGACAACGGCAAGATGATGAAGAAGAAAAATACCTTCAGCGATTTCGTCAACGTTGCCGAATATCTCGTCAGCAACAAGTACACCGACCCGAACAATCTTGTCATCCAGGGCGGCAGCGCCGGCGGACTGTTAATGGGGGCAGTCACCAATCTGCGCCCCGACCTGTTCAAGGCGGTGGTCTCGCAGGTGCCGTTTGTCGATGTGATGAGCACCATGCTCGATGCTTCGCTGCCGCTGACGGTGGGCGAATATCTGGAATGGGGCAATCCCAACGAGAAGCCGGCCTACGAGTACATGCGCTCGTATTCGCCCTATGACAATCTGGGCAAGCGCGCCTATCCGGCGATGCTGGTCGAGACTTCATTGAACGACAGTCAGGTGATGTACTGGGAGCCGGCCAAATATGTCGCCAAGCTGCGCACCTTGAAGATCGACAGCAACCCGCTGCTGCTAAAGACCAATATGGATGCCGGTCATGGCGGCGCCTCGGGACGTTACGACTATCTGAAAGAGATCGCGATCACGTATTCGTTTGTGCTGTCGCAGGTCGGCATCACAAAATAATCGTCGTTCGCTGTTCGCCACGCAGGTGTTTGCCATTCCGCTGTTCGTCGATTCAGCGGTTCAACATCAACATAATCCCGGGCGGCCCGAAGCGGCTGCCCATATCGGACTGATTCATGCCCACCGCCACCCTGCACCTGTTTGCCATCTGCGTATTGATCTGGGGTTCGACCTGGATCGCCATTACCTTCCAGCTCGGCAATGTCGCGCCGGAAATGTCGGTGGGCTATCGCTTTATCCTGGCTTCGGCGGTGCTGTTCGTATTCTGCCGCCTGCGCGGGCTGAAGCTGCACTTCAATCGCAAGCAGCATCTGGATTTCGCGCTGCTGGGCGTGGCCATGTTCTGCATCAGCTACATCCTTGTTTATTACGCGGAGACCTTCATCGTTTCCGGCATGGTCGCGGTCGGCTACTCCGCCAGCCCGATGATCAATATGCTGGGCTCGCGTTTGTTCTTCGGCACCCGGATGACTTTGCGCGTGCTGATCGCCGCGCTGTTCGGCGTGGCCGGCATCGTCTGCGTGTTCTGGCCCGAGTTCGGCAAATTGTCGGTCAGCCGCAATGCGGAGCTCGGCGCCGTTCTGACCATCCTCTCGGTGCTGGCGTCCTCGGCGGGCAGCATGGTGGCGACGCGCAACGGCAAGCTGGGTTACAGCACCTGGAGCAGCATGGCCTGGGGCATGTTGTACGGCGGCGCGATGGCGCTCATCGTCGGTGTGGCGATGGGCAAATCCTTCACTTTCGTTCCCTCCAGCGGCTATGTGCTGTCGCTGGTCTACCTGGCGCTGTTCGGCTCGATCGTCACTTTCGGCTGCTACCTCACCCTGATCTCGCGCATCGGCGCGGCGCGCGCCGGCTATATCGGCGTGATGGTGCCGATCATGGCGTTGACCATTTCGTATTTCTTCGAAAAATTCGCCTGGGGCTGGCTGACCACGGTGGGCGTGGCGCTGTCCGTGATCGGCAATGTGATCATGCTGCGGCCGGCGAAAAAAACTAGCGCGACTTGAGGTCTTCTTTCATCTGCAGCAGGTCCCAGCCGTTGCCATACAGGTCCTCGAACACCGCCACTACGCCATAGGGCTCGGTGCGCGGCGTTTCGCGAAAGCGCACGCCCGCGGCCTTCATGCGATCGTAATCGCGCCACAGATCGTCGGTATGCAGGAACAGGAACACGCGGCCGCCCGTCTGGTCGCCGATGCGCGCCGCCTGCTGTGCATTTCCCGCCACGGCCAGCAGCAGGCAAGTGCCCGCGGTCGAAGGCCGCACCAGCACCCAGCGCTTGCCGCCGCCGAGCGGCGTATCCTCGACCAGCTCGAAGCCCATTGCGCCGGTGTAGAACGCGATGGCTTCGTCGTAATCGCGGACCACGACCGTCACATAGCCGATGCGTCGCGTCATCTGCGCATGCTCGCTCAATATGGCTTGCGGCCCATGAAATTGCCCGGCGGATTGTAATTGCAGGCCACGATCAGGGTCTTGCGGCAAACGCTCTGGCCGCAGCCCATGGCCTTGGTGCCGCTCCATACCATCTGCGTGTAATGCCCCGAGGCATGCCAGTTGGATTCCTTGAGTACGCCGCCGCTGTAGAGCTTTTTCTCCTCTTCCCAGGCTTTGGCCGCATCGACCGCCTTGTAATAGCCGGCGGTGCCCTGGAACAGATTCTCGCCGAACTGGTTGGGTTGGCGATGCTGCATCTGGCAGGAGGTCGAAGCGAGGTGGTCGGTCCATTGCTGCGCATAGTTCGCCAGCGTCGTTGACCAGGTCAGCGGGGCGACGCCCACATTGCGCCGCACCTGGTTGTGATACGCGGTGATGGCCTGAACATCCTTGACGCTCATCGGCGCCGCAGTGGCGGCACCGGTGGCCGCATCGCTGGATTTCGTCGCACAACTGGCTAACAAAATCGGCAGGGTCAACAACACCAGCAGTGCGCGGTTCATGTGCGGCCTCGCAATACCCGTGAGGGCAGCAGCACGATGGCGCGAAGCAATTCGAACACGCCCTCGACGGCGATACCGAGCAGCCGGAACGGCAGCAGCAATAACCAAACCAGCGGATAAAGGATCAGCACCAGCAGGGCCAGCGGCCAGCAGAAAATGAACAACAGCAGCCAGAGGAGGAATTTGATCATTTTGGTTCCCTTAAAACGATTTTTAAAACTCTAGCATTGGTGCGGATTTCGGAGCATTTTTGCTCGGGAAGGCGCGCCAAATGGCGTTCTACGATTTTTCTGGCCGCTATTTAGACAACCTTAAAACTTTTGCTGTCGCCCCGGATTTAGTCCGGGGCCCACAACGCTTGTACTCGCGTGGTACCAAAATTGAATCCCGGACTAAATCCGGGATGACACAATGTTGAAACTAACGTGTTCGTCACGATAGTTGCCGACGCAGAACCCTAATATTTATTCACCCTCAAGGCCGAGGATACTCCCCCCGCTCCATGAACCCCGCCAGCGAGGCCCGCGCCTTCCTCCGCACCATTGCCTTGAGCGGTAGCGACCAACCGAACAGCAATCCGATCGGCCCCAGCGCCTGCCGCGACCATTGCCAGAACGAAAAGCGGTCGATATGGCGCACGATCTTGCCGTCGCGGAACGCGAACCGCGCCGCGATCTTGTTGTGCACGAAGCGGCCGGTCTGCGTGAAGGTATATTTGGCCTCCCAGCTTGCGGCGCCGCCCTCGCTGTCACCGGCGGCTTCCACCAGGACGATCTCGAAATCGCCCTTGGCGCGCGATGTCAGCATCGCCCACATGGCGGTGACGTCCGCGCCGTGCAGCATCGGGAATATCGGGTCGCTGAAAGCGATGTCCGGGTGATAGCAGCGCGCCATCGCCGCCGCATCGCGCTGGGCGAAGGCGGCGTAGAACTCGCGGATCAGGTATTCATGGGTATGCATGGCCGGCTCCCTTATTGGACTTATTTGCGTACGGCAATATCGGCGATGCGCGCGTCCGCAATGCGCGCGAGGTCCTGCGGGGTGATGCGGAACATGGTGTTGGGATGCCCGGCCGCCGGGTAGATATGCTGATGCTGCATCAAGTCCTCATCCATCAACACGATCGGCGGCTGCAGGTGGGCGATCGGCGCCACGCCGCCGATGACGAAGCCGGTCTGCGCGCGCACGAAATCGGCATCGGCCTTGCCGGGTTTTTCATGGATGAGGGCCGCCACTTTTTTATCGTCCACCCGATTGCTGCCGCTGGTAATCACCAGCACTGCACGTTCGCCGGCGCGGAAGATGATCGATTTGGCGATTTCAGCGAGGGTGCAGCCGAGCGCCTCGGCCGCCGCCTGCGCGGTGTGCGTGGCCTCCGACATGACGATCAGCGTATCGGGCAAGCCGGCCGCCTCGAGTGCCTGCATCACGCGCACAACCGCGGGATGGGAGGCGATGGATTCGTTGTTCTGGTCGGGCATTTTCAAAAGTTGACGTGGGTCAAAATTGGATTCTACTTGACGCCCATCATGGTGCAAGCGGGAAGCGAAGTTCCATACTTTGCGCCGATGCCGATTTTCAAAAACAATTGTTCTGTAATGGAGGATTCAAATGCTCAGTGATATCGAAATCGCCCAGAAGGCGAAAATGCACAAGATTCAGGATGTCGCCGCCAAACTCGGCATTCCCGAAGACGCCCTCGAGCCCTATGGCCGCTACAAGGCCAAGGTATCACTCAATTATGTCGACAGTCTCAAAAACAAGAAGAACGGCAAGCTGATCCTGGTGACCGCCATCTCGCCGACCCCGGCCGGCGAGGGCAAGACCACCACCACCGTGGGCCTGGGCGATGCGCTCAACCATATCGGCAAGAAAGCCATCATCTGCCTGCGCGAACCCTCGCTGGGCCCGGTGTTCGGCATGAAGGGCGGCGCCGCCGGCGGCGGCTATGCCCAGGTGGTGCCGATGGAAGACATCAATCTGCACTTCACCGGCGACTTCAACGCCATTGCGCTGGCCAACAATCTGTTGTCGGCCCTGATCGACAACCATATCCACCACGGCAATGAACTCGGCTTCGATGTGCGCCGCATCGTCTGGAAGCGCGTGGTCGACATGAACGATCGCGCATTGCGCGACATCACCGTCTCCCTCGGCGGCCCGGGCAACGGCTTCCCGCGCCAGGATGGATTCGATATCGTCGTCGCTTCCGAAATCATGGCCATCTTCTGCCTGGCCACCTCGATCAAGGATCTGAAAGAACGCATCAGCAAGATCGTGGTCGGCTACACCCGCGACCTGAAGCCGATCCTCGCCAAGGACCTGAAAGCCCAGGGCGCCATGACCGCGCTGCTGAAAGACGCGATGATGCCGAACCTGGTGCAGACGCTGGAGAACAATCCGGCCTTCATCCACGGCGGCCCCTTCGCCAACATCGCCCACGGTTGCAACTCGGTGACCGCCACGCAGGCCGCGCTCAAGCTCGGCGATTATGTGGTGACCGAAGCCGGCTTCGGCGCCGATCTGGGCGCGGAAAAATTCATCGACATCAAATGCCGCAAATCGGGCCTGCGCCCGGATGCGGTGGTGATCGTCGCCACCATCCGCGCGCTCAAGTTCCACGGCGGTATGGATGTGAAGGAAGTGTCGAAAGAAAACATCCCCGCGCTCGAAAAAGGCATCGTCAACCTCGAACGCCATGTGTACAACGTGATGCACAACTACGGCCTGCCCTGCGTGGTCAGCGTCAACCATCGCACCCACGACACCCCCGCTGAAGTGAAGGTAATGATGGATCGCCTGGGCCAGCTCGGCTGCAAGGTGGTGATCGCCAAGCATTGGGCCGACGGCGGCAAGGGTGCCGCTGAAGTGGCCAAGATCGTGGTCGATCTCTGCGAGGAGCCGAGCAACTTCAAGTTCGTCTATGAAGATTCGATGCCGTTGTGGGACAAGATGAAGACCATCGCCACCAAGATCTATGGTGCGGCCGACATCGCGGCCGATTCAAAAGTGCGCGGGCAAATCAAGAAGCTGCAGGAAGACGGTTACGGCCACTACCCGGTGTGCGTGGCCAAGACGCAGTATTCCTTCTCGACCGATCCGCAACTGCGCGGTGCGCCCAGCGGCCACATCGTGACGATTCGCGAAGTGCGGCTCGCCGCCGGCGCCGAGTTCGTGGTGATGGTCTGCGGCGACATCATGACCATGCCATGACCATGCCGGGCCTGCCGAAAGTGCCGAGCGCGGACGCAATCGATGTGGATGACAGCGGCAAGATCATTGGTTTGTTCTAGCCAGTAATATTGCCCGTCATTCCAGCTCATTTTGGTAACTGAGCTGGAATCCAGTCCTTCGTTTGCTCAATGTTTGGATGGACTGGGTCCCAGCCTACGCTGGGACGACGATCTTCCAGAGTGAAGCAAAACGGCCAGCCGGCTAATCCGGCTGGCCGTTTTGCTTTCTGTGCCGGTTTAATCGACTTTCGCTCCCGTGGCGCGAATCACCTCGCCCCATTTCACCGTTTCCGCCTCCATCCATTTCGCCAGCACCTCGGGCGAACCCCCCACCGTATACATGCCGACGCCGGAGAGGCGTTTCTTCACATTCGCATTGGCCAGCACCTTGTCGCAGGCCTTGTTGAGTTTGGCGATGATCTCCGGTGGCGTTTCCTTGGGCGCCATCAGCGCGTTCCAGGCGATGGCTTCGAAGTTCTGCAGGCCCGGGATGCCGGATTCGGCAACCGTCGGCACCTTGGGCATGAAGGCAAAGCGTTTTTTGCTGGTGACGGCGATGGCGCGCAATTTCCCGTTGGCGACGTGGCTGACCAGGTTCGATGGCGCGGCAAAAATCATCTGCACCTCGCCACCCATCACCGCCTCCACGGCCGGCGGCCCGCCGTTGAAGGGGATGTGGACGACATCGATACCGGCTTCGCGCTTCAGCAATTCCATCGACAAATGCGATACCGAGCCATTGCCCACGCTGGCGTAATTGAGCTTGCCGGGTTTGGCCTTGGCCAGCGCGATCAGGTCTTTCAGATTGTAGGCGGGCACTTCGGCGTTCACCGCCAGCACATTGGGCTGCTCGGTGGTGAGGATGACGGGCACGAAATCGCGCTGCGGATCGTAGGACAGTTTGGCGTACATGGCCTTGGCATTGGCCAGGGGGCCATTGAAGCCAAGGTAAATGGTGTAGCCGTCAGGGCGCGACCAGGCGACTTCGGCGGCGCCGATGGTGCCGCCGGCCGCAGGCTTGTTGTCGACGATCACCGGCTGGCCCAGCAGGGGCTTGAGGCCTTCGGCGAGAATGCGCGCGGCGACGTCCACCGAGCTGCCGGCCGGGGCGGCCACCACCATGCGAATGGGTTTCTGCGGCCAGGCCGCACCGCCGGCAGCATCGGCCGGCGCGCTGGTGAAAGCAAACAGCGGCGCAAGAAGGAAACAGGCGAAGCGAAAACCGTGCATGATGATTCTCCAGGCTAGTTGCTAATTCTAGGCGATCCCGGTTGCGTATCGAGAATGAGCCTTGGATAATCGCTTCACAAGGCCGGCGGGTTGATGGCTGGTAAGCGCGGCGCAAAACAAGATATGGGAGCAGGGATGAGACTGGAAAACAAAGTGGCCATCGTCACCGGGGCCGGCTCGGGTTTTGGCGAAGGCATCGCCAAGCGATTCGCCAAAGAGGGCTGCAAAGTGGTGGTGAACGACTTGAAACTTGATGGCGCCGAGCGCGTGGCCAGGGAAATTTCCGCAGCCGGCGGGGCCGCCGCGGTGTGGCTCGCCGATGTTTCCAAAGATGTCGATGTCGGCGCCCTGGTCCAGTTCGCCATCAAACAATTCGGCAAGCTCGATATCATCGTCAACAACGCCGGCATCACCCATCGCAACCGGCCGATGCTGGAAGTGAGCGAGGCCGAGTTCGACAAAATTTACGCGGTAAACGTGAAAGCGCTGTTCCTGACCGCCAAACACGCGGTGCCGTATTTCCGCAAAATGGGGCGCGGATGCTTTATCACCATTGCCTCCACCGCCGGCGTGCGCCCGCGGCCGGGGCTGACCTGGTACAACGGTTCCAAGGGGGCGGCCATCGTCACCTCGCGCTCGATGGCCGCCGAACTGGGCCCGGACAATATCCGGGTGAACGTCATCAACCCGGTGATCGGCGAGACCGCACTGCTGGAAGAATTCATGGGCATGCCGGACACGCCGGAGAACCGCAAGAAATTCCTGGCGACGATCCCGATGGGGCGCCTGTCGCAACCGAAGGATGTGGCCAATGCCGCGCTGTACCTGGCCTCGGACGAAGCCGAGTTCATCAATGGCGTCTGCCTCGAAGTCGACGGCGGCCGTTGCGTATAAATTGCGTATTGATTAATAAAATAAAATCACTGATCGAATAAATCCGATATTTACCGGGCGCCGCCAACAATATGAGTAAAAAGCTGGAAATGATCGGCAAATACCAGGTCATCCGTGAACTGGGGCGCGGCGCGACCGGCGCGGTTTATCTGGCCGACGACAACTTCAACAAGCGCCAGGTCGCCATCAAGGTCATGTTCCCGGCGATGCTGAAGGACGCCGAGGACGGCGAGCTCTACCGCAAGATGTTCCTCACCGAGGCTTCGCTGGCGGGCAAGATCATCCACCCGCATATCGTCTCGATCTACGACGCGGTGGTCGAGGATGAGATGAGCTATATCGTCATGGAATATGTCGAGGGCGCAACGCTCGATCAGCACTGCAAGGCCGGCAATCTGCTCGATACGCAGTCGGTGGCCGAGATCATTTTCAAATGCGTGCGCGCCCTGGCCTTCGTCAATATGGAGGGCCTGATCCATCGCGACATCAAACCCGGCAACATTCTGCACAAGGGCGGCACCGAGATCAAGGTCGCCGATTTCGGCGCCGCCCTGAACCGCGTTTCCGATCGCACCCAGATCGCCGCCGTGGGCTCGCCCCTGTACATGGCGCCGGAGCTGATCGCCGGCGCCAAGGCCACGGTGCAGTCGGACATCTATTCCCTCGGCATGGTGATGTACATGCTGCTGGCCGGACGCCCGCCCTTCGAGGCCTCGAACCCGGCCAGCCTCGCTTACCAGATCGTCAACCACGAGCCCGAACCGCCCTCGAATTTTCGCAAGGACCTGCCGGCCGCGATCGAGGATATCGTCAAGCTGGCCATCGCCAAGGATGTGACGAAGCGTTATCAGGCCTGGGAAGATTTCGGCAAGGATCTCGCCGACGTCTGGCAGGGCGCGCAAACCCCGCAAAAGAAACGCGGCGAGGTTTCCGATACCGAGCGCTTCAGCTTCCTGAAAACGCTGTCCTTCTTCCGCCATTTCCCCGAGAACGAATTATGGGAAGTGCTGAAGATCAGCAAATGGCGCGCCTTTCCGCCGGAGAGCGTGCTGATCAAGGAAGGCGATGCCGGCGATTCCTTCTTCATTATCGTCCAGGGCTCGGTCAAGGTCACGCGCGGCAAACGCCTGCTGAATGTGCTGGGAGCGGGCGACTCGATCGGCGAGATGTCCTACCTCGCGACGCGTGTCGGCAAACGTTCAGCCACCATCACCGCCGGCACAGAATGCATCATCATGAAAATCCGCGCCGAGGATTTGCGCGCCGCCAGCCCCAGTTGCCGCCAGCTGTTCGACAGCAAGTTTCTCGAGACGCTGGTCGAGCGGCTCGACACCGCCAATCAGCAGCTGGCGATGACCTGAGTACTGACCGCCTTATCCCGTCAATCGAAACCTGAGCAAAGCCCATGTCCTTTTCCCTGAATATTCCCCTGGCCATGCCGTTGGCGATCAGCGCCATTTACGCTTCGATCCTCGCGCTGTTCCTGATCATTCTGGCCGTTCCCGTCATCATGCTGCGGCGCGGCCTGCGCGTGGGGCTTGGCGACGGCGGACACCGGTCACTGCAGCAGGCCATTCGCGCGCACGGCAACGCCGCGGAATTCATCCCGATTTTCATTGTCCTGCTGGCGATCTTCGAATTGAACCGTGGGCCGGCCTGGGCGCTGCATGTTTTCGGCATCGCCTTCCTGCTGGCGCGCCTGGCGCATGCCGCGGGTTTGTATGTCAGCACGGGCCATACTTCCGGGCGCGCGGCCGGTGTGTTGGGCACGTTTACCGTACTGGTCCTGCTTGCCGGGGCCAATCTGTGGCAAGTGATCGCCAGTTAGGCCGCTACAGAAAATAGGAAATCGCGAACACACCCACCATGGTGAGCGCCAGCGCCAGCTTGGCCAGCGCGCCGAACAGCAAGCCCAGCCAGGTGGCGAATCCGACCTTGGCCGATTGCCCCGGCTTCTGGTGCGCCATGAATTCGCCGATCACCGCGCCGACAAAGGGGAAAATGAAGATTCCCCACAAGCCGAAAAAGATGCCGACGACGCTGCCGATGGCCGCGCCCGCCAGTGCCTGTTTCGACGCACCCGCGCGCTGTGCGCCGATCACGCTCGCTAAAAAATCCACCGCAATCGCCATCGCCGTAAGTACCGCAAGAATGGTCAGCGTGCCCCAGCCAATGCGCTGAAAATTATCGATCCAGGCGCCGATCAGCAGGCCGCCAAAAACAAACGGCACGCCCGGCAGCATCGGCAGGATGGTGCCGGCGAGGCCAGTCATGACGAGGACGATGGCGAGACCCCAGAGGAGGAGGGTGGCGAGTTCGGGCATGCGGTTTGGTCTTTGTTTTGATCAGCGAGTTAGGACGCAGGTACGTTTGATTTTCTGCTGCTGATTATGACCAGAATGCAAGAGAAAATTGCTAGGCGCACAAAAGATTTTGGTTCGCTTTGCGGGAATTGGAATTTCTGTTTTCGACCCGAAGTCGCAATTCAGATTTGCCGATTGCGGACATTGAAACTCATTTTCGGGCACCTGGGGCCACATTCCCGGTACCGAGGAAGTCACCCCAGGATGTCCATTCGTCTTTTCTCTTATATGTTTGGTATACATTTGCGGGGATGTCGTCAGGAAGCCAACCTTCCCGCTTTGCCAGCGCCTTCCATTCGGCTCCTGACTTCAGCTGCTTCGAGCGCGCCCATTCCCGCGCTTCTGCGAATGACCGATAGATTCGCAGGAAGGTCGCCTTGCGGTTGGTACCGAGGAATTCGCCCCAGGTGGCGCACTGGTCCCGATACACTTCCAGCGGATATCGCGGGATATTGGAGTGCAGCCACCCGTGCTGTTTCAACTGCTTCATCCATTGGGATTGAGACTTTATTCCTTGCGCTCGGACCCATGCCTGCGCTTCTGCAAATGGCAGCCATGCTTCCCGGATAGCACTAGATGCGCCGTGTCCTCTTACAGTTTTACCGCCAGCTTCATAACGCACCACAGCAGCCTTAGCGACATACCCAAGGGTTGATAAATGCGTGAGTACAGTGACTGCGAGTTTGAACGTGGTCAACTTTGTTGGGATGCGGAGGTCCGTGGCGCTGATCGGGTCAAGCGGGTGCTCGCGAATACGCACAACAGTCCATCCTGCATTCTGCAGCAGCTGTGTCTTAGCCCTGTCGCGCGCTTCTGAACCCTTACTGCTATGCCAGTAATTCCCGTCAAACTCAATCACCAGGCGGAGCGTTGGCGCATGGATGTCGATTTCCAGTTTTTTTTCGCCCGGAATCGAAATAACCCTATTCATGAGATCGATTCCAGGCAATGCGCTGGCCAATTCATGCTTTAGCCGCTCCTCAACCTTGGAGCGCTTGGCCATCTTAGGTACTCCAAGGAATTCCTCCCACCCCTCCCATTCTGATCTGTAAACCAGAGCGACGTTCGTTGGGACGTTTGTGGGCCACTGCTTCGCTGTCTTCATGAAGTTCGCCAAATCGCGCCATTCCTGCGAGGTGTTGACCTTATGGTGGCGCGCCCAAGATTTCGCCTCAGCGTAAGGCGCCCATTGATAATTAGAGGAGGCCAGATTCCCAGTGCCAAGAAAATCGCCGAACGATGTGAATGCTTTCCCATAAGCATTGCGGGGATCAGCAGGAATGTCGCCCGGCAATCGTTTTTCAGCAACGAGCCTGAGCCAGTCGGGTTTTGACTTGAGCCCTTGCGCACGCGCCCATTCGCGGGCTTCTTCGAACGGGCGATAGAATCTTTTTTGGTTTGCCACATATCCGGACCCAAGAAAGTCACCCCAGGAGGTCCACTCGCTCCTGTAGGTTTGGTACACGTTCACGGGTATGTCATTTGGGAGCCAGCCAGCTCGTTTGGAATGCTCTCGCCATTCTTTCTCAGATTTAAGGCCACGACGACGCGCCCATTTACGTGCAAGGGCGAAGGACCGGTATTTGCGGTTTCGAGGTGCAACATATCTACTTCCAAGAAAGTCGCTCATGCCCTTCCATTCGGCTAGGTAAACTTGCCGAACGTTAGTTGGGATATCTTCTGGGATCTTCTGGGCGGCTGCGAGATTGAGCCAGTCCTTATGCGTATTGAGGCCTTGTGCGCGAGCCCATTCACGGGCTTTTACGAACGGGCGATAGTGGCGATGTTGGCTTGCGATGAAACCTGTGCCGAGAAAATCACCCCAAGATTTCCATTCGTTTTTATAAGTCGCGCTTGGGCTTTTCGGAATATCACTTGGCAGCGTCCCATGTTTACAGAGTTCTCGCCATTGGGTTCCTGAACGAATACCCTGTTCACGCGCCCAGGCACGTGCAACTATAAATGGTCGCCACTTGTGTTTGGTCATGAATAATTAGGGTCGGCGTTGATTAAAGCATCTTGCGTGCTTCTCCGCGCCCACGCCAATAGCATGACTGCGCTTTAGAACAAATCCCCGCTCTCCCCGAGCATCGCCCTGCGGATCAGCGGCATCGGCAAGGGCCCAAGCGCAATGAAGGTGTCGTGGAATTTTTGCAGGCTGTATTGCACGCCTATCTTCTTCCGGTAGTCCTCGCGCAGCTTCAGAATCGCGAGCTTGCCCATCGTGTAGTAGCCGTACAGCGCATCGGCCGTGCCGCGCTTCGCTTCGGACACCGCGACCGGGTGTGGTTGATGTCCCTGGGTTTCGAACAGTTTCGTTGCCTCTTCGACGGTCATGCCTTGGGTGTGCATCTTGATGCCGACAATGAATCGAACGTCGCGCAGCAAGGCATCTTGCAATTGCGCAAGCCGGTACTTTGGTTCGCCGGCATGAAAGCCCTCGTCGAGCATCATTTGCTCGGCGTAGTGGGCCCAGCCCTCGCTGTTGGTGGCCGCCCCGAACACCTTGCGCACGTCGGACGGGAAAGACTTGGCATACAGGAACTGAAGATAGTGGCCCGGGTAGACCTCATGCACCGAGACATTGGTGATCGAGGCGTAGTACCACTGGCGCATGAAATCCTCCTTCTCGGCGGCGCCCCAGCGCGGATCGGGCAGGGTCATATTGTAGAAGCCGCCGAGCTTGGCGGTCTCGAACGGTCCGGGTGTGTCCATCGAGGCCGACGTGGTCGAGCGCATGAATGGCGGCGTTTCCTTGACTGTTGCCGGATCCGATGGCGGTATGGTCACGATGTGATGATCGACGATGAACTGCTTCAGCGAGTTCAATTCCTTCTGCGTGGCAGCCAGCAGGTCGGCGGGGGCGGGGTGATCGTTCTGCAAACCGGCCAGCACGTCGTCCGCCGGCTTGAAGGCATTGATTGACTTGGCGACAGCCTGGAAGGCCGCCTCGTTCTTTTGCCGGTCTGCCTCCGCAATCCGCAGCAGTGCGTCAAGCGGCAGAGAAATCCCCTCATTCGCGGCGAGCGCCTCCGAATACACCTGCGTTCCCCAGGCGAAGCTGCCCTTGGATCGTGGCAGCAATTCGCCCTGCAGGAACTTTTTATATTCCCCGAGCGCCTCGATCACCGCGGCATTCGAGTTCGCAAAGCGCGCCAGTAAATCCGCGTCTTTCACGTCCGCGAATGCGGCTGGGACGTCGTCCTTGAAGAAACTGATGTTGCCGTCAATCTGCTCGATTGCGATCTCGGTGTAGATCCGCGGCGGGTTGTCGAGATTTTTACGCGCCTCGGCCAGCGCCGCAGGCATTTGCATTTCGCGCGCAACCAATGCCTTCAGCCGCTCCGGTGCCGGCGCATAGGCGCGCTTCATGAGCGTATAGGCGGCATTGGTGACGCCGCCGCTGTAGCTGTCGGGATCTTTGGTCCACTGCCGAATCACATCCAAGGACAGTATGCCGGCGTCGAGCGCGAGCCGCAGTTGCTCGTGGTCCAGCTGATTTGCGGGCGACAGCGCCCTCACATTCAACCCGGCGAGGCCGGAACGAAATTTCTTCAGCGCCGTTGACTCGGCCGCGCGCGCGGCCCGCGAGACGTCTTCAATCTGATCGTCGTACTTGTGGATGCCGAGATCCGTCGCGCTACTCGGGTGGCGGCGAAAATTGTCCTGCAGGATGTCATCGGCAAGGCGTGCGAATGCAGCGTCGGCACTGCTAATCTTCGCGGGGACCTGGACTGGGCCACTGGCGCAGGCGCCGAGCGTGAGGCAAAAAAGCGGGAGTAGTGCGAACTTGGTCAGATGCCGCATGCAATATCCTTTGTATGTTTTCACGCAATCGCGGCCGGCAGCTGCCGAGTTCATGCCGCGGTTCTGTTGAGGCCGATTGCTGACTTTTAAAGAGGCATTCCGAATATTAGCAACTTTGCATCGTCGCATTCCAGGTTGCGCGATCCATGCATTCCAGTTACGCCGTCTGTGATTGCGCCACCCCGAGTAAAAACCGATTTTCCCGTTTTCCTGCCACCGGCTTTCGCCACCTCAATCCAGTTGGCCTATCATTGATGTTCGAGATCGCATGATTGTTGCAATGCGACAAATGCTTCCCCTCTTGCGGATACGGTGACGATGATGGCGGCACTTGCGGACACGATTTCTGCGGCGGCGGCGCGCGGCGCGCTGACGGCGAAGCTGCGCGCTTTTCTGCCTTCGGCGTCTGTGTTGAGCAGCGATGAAGACCTGAAGCCCTATGAGTGCGATGGCCTGTCCGCTTATCGGCAATTGCCGATGCTGGCGGTGCTGCCCGCAACGACGGAAGATGTGCAACAGATTCTGCGCGTGGCGTCCGCGACCAATACCAAGGTAGTGGCGCGCGGCTCCGGTACTGGCTTGTCCGGCGGCGCGACGCCATTGGGCGATGGCATTCTTTTATCGATGGCCAAATTCAGCCGCGTCGTCGGCGTCGATGCCCTGGCGCGCACGGCCCGCGTGCAGCCGGGCGTGCGCAACCTGCAAATTTCCGAGACGGTCGCGCCGCTGGGCCTGTATTACGCACCGGACCCGTCTTCGCAGATCGCCTGCTCGATCGGCGGCAATGTGGCCGA